>JGI25907J50239_1000182_pt1 | contig 14903 bp, 15 predicted proteins | sample LauGreSpBDMM15SN_2_FD_50239 | JGI IMG/M metagenome (IMG submission 50239) | reverse complement strand
ACAAAGTATCCCTGGAGCAGAGTTGTTAATGCTAAAAAGTTTGGTGTCTATGAGGATGATCTTGAGATCTTTAATTGGTATCGAAGTGGAGTTGAATCTGGCAAAACCTCTATCGAGGCACAGATCATGGATTGGTCAGATGATGTGGCATATAGCGTGCATGATATGGAGGATTCACTTGTATCTGGTCAAATCAAATTAGATCAATTAAGTAATGATCTACCAAAATTATTTAAGGTTGCCAAAGATATGTATCTGGAAGATATTACCGAGGCTGAGATGGTAATCGCGCTCACTGCGCTACAAAAGATCTCCTGTTGGCCCCGTTACTACGATGGCACCCACCGCTCACTTGCTCGACTTAAAGATTTAGCAAGCCAATTAATAGGTAGATTTGCCCAAGCCGCAGAGGTGGCAACTCAAGAAAAATATGGTGATTCTAATTTAACCAGATATAGCGCAAATTTAGTTGTGCCACGTGCGCAACGAGTTGAGGTGGCACTACTTAAATCAATGGCTGGACATTATGTAATTAATGCCGATACTTCACAGATTCGATATGGCGAGCAACAAAAACTTCTTACTGAATTAGTTGAAGCGATACTAGCTAGCGCCCCAGCAACACTAGAAGGCTTCTTCTTGCAGGATTGGCAGCGGGCAGAAAATGATCAACAAAGAGTTCGGGTAGTAATAGATCAGGTTGCCTCCCTGACCGATCCGGGGGCGATAGCGCTGCATAATCGCTTAATCAACAGGTGAGTAATTCAAACTGTCGGTTTGGAAACTAGGATAGGAAGTATGGCCGGGCGAATTAAAGATGAGGATGTGACATACATCCGCGAGCACTCACCAATTGATGATGTAGTCGGTGATTATGTGCAATTAAAAGGTGCAGGTGGTGGCCAGAAAAAAGGCTTATGCCCATTTCATGATGAAAAATCGCCCTCATTTCATGTCACCCCTAGCAAGGGATATTTCCACTGCTTTGGTTGTCAGGTTGGTGGGGATGTAATTGCATTTATTATGAAGTTAGAGCACTTAACATTTATAGAGACGGTTGAGCGCCTAGCTGATCGAATTGGTTACACAATTAAGTATGAAACAAGTGGCGCCAGCAATAGCGGTCCATCAATTAATCGCTCAAGATTAGTTGCAGCAAATACTGCAGCCTCAATTTTTTATCAGGAGCAGTTACAACTTCCAGCCGCCCAACANGGGCGAGATTTCTTAACTAAGCGTGGATTTGATCGTGATGCTGCTAAAAACTTTAATGTTGGCTACGCCCCCGATGAGTGGGATGGTTTATTTAAACATCTAACTGGTAAAGGCTTTACCAGTGAAGAGTTAAATCTAGCTGGTTTAGTTAAAGAGGGTACAAAAGGAATGATTGATCGATATCGAAACCGTTTAATTTGGCCAGTTAAAGATATCTCAGGTGATGTAGTTGGTTTTGGTGCTAGAAAACTTGCCAGTGATGAGGTTGATACCGGGCCTAAGTATTTAAATTCACCAGAGACGCCGGTTTATAAAAAGAATCAAATTCTTTATGGTCTTGATATGGCAAAGAAGGAGATTGCAAAAAATCGTCAAGTGGTAATTGTTGAGGGTTATACCGATGTAATGGCAGCTCACCTTGCTGGTGTCACCACCGCTGTTGCCACTTGTGGCACCGCCTTTGGTGAGGAGCACATAAGAATTATCAGAAGACTTTTAATGGATGCGGATGCATTTCGCGGTGAGGTGATATTTACCTTTGATGGAGATGCCGCAGGGCAGAAGGCGGCGCTTCGCGCATTTGAGGATGATCAAAAGTTTGTAGCTCAGACATTTGTTGCAGTTGAGCCAAATGGTATGGATCCATGTGAACTTCGCCAAGCCCATGGTGATGATGCAGTTCGTAACTTAGTTGCAAGAAGAGTGCCACTATTTGAGTTTGCAATTAAATCAGTAATTGCTAATTACGATATAACAGCTGCTGAAGGAAGAGTTAATGCACTTAATCAGGTTGCGCCACTAATTGGGCGGATCAGAGATGCCTCACTGCGACCAGAGTATGTCCGCTTACTTGCCGGCTGGCTTGGTATGGAGGTTGATATTGTCTCAACTGCAGTTAAACGAAGTGGCAAAACAGGTGAAATACAAAGTGCGCCCAGAGTTAATTTAACAGATCCAGTTTTAGTCTTAGAGCGTGAGGTATTAAAGGTTAAATTACAACTGCCAGAACTTGCCAGCAGTTGGGTTGATTTAGAAGCAGCTGCCTTTTCATTTCCACTTTATAACCAATTGCGCGTACTAATTGATAATCAAAAAGAGCTTAATACGCAAGAGTTAATTGAAAAGTGTGCCAGTGATGAGCTTAAATCTTTAGTTACTGAATTAATTGTCGAGCCAATTAGAACTGATGGTGAGGTCTCTGAGCGCTACATCACCAGTATCTTTGCCAGATTACGTGAGGTGGGGCTGAGTCGATCAATTGCGGAGATTAAATCCACACTTCAACGGCTTAACCCAGTTGAAAATGATGCGCAGTATCAAGAGATCTTTGGCCAATTAGTTGGCATGGAGGCAGCCCGTCGAGTGCAAAAAGAGTTAGCACTTGGGGAGAGTTAAACTCCAAAATTGCGCATCAGGTTTGAGCGATTAAAGATATTCGCTACTATTTACCTCACCAATCATAAAATGGTTGGCGTAATCCCTGATAGCTCAATTGGCAGAGCAGCCGGCTGTTAACCGGCAGGTTCTTGGTTCGAGTCCAAGTCAGGGAGCATGGCGCTATATCGACTACAGGTATCACTACCTGACCGACCAGGTTCCCTTGGTGCGGTCGCATCTGCAATTGGTTTTGTAGGTGGGGATATTAGAGGGTTAGTTGTCTTGCGCAGTGAAGATGGTCGCGGAATAGATGACATCACAATTGCTGTTCCAGGCAGTGACCCAACAGATTTAGTTAATGTGCTAACTGCTATTGGTGGAGTTGAGGTTATTTCAATTACGCCAGTTAATAATTAAAGCTTCACATCTTTNAACTGTTGCGCTGATTGTTCAGGCTCTAAATCCATAATAAAAGCACCCATCGCAGATTCAGAGCCAGATAAATACTTTAACTTTCCAGGCTGGCGGCGAACTGAAACTATCTGCCAATGTAGTCGCAGAGAATCTCTACCAACATTTACCGGTGCTTGATACCAAGAAGCGATGTATGCCATTTCAATTCCAAATACTCCATCAAGGCGAGATAAGATCTCTTTAGCAATTGCTGGAAATGCAGCAGATTGAAGTTCATCTAACTCACCCATACTTGCCACACCACGTTTTGGTGCAAGATGAATCTCAAATGGATAGCGGGCAGCAAATGGTACATATGCAATCCACTCAGCATTTTGCGAGATTATTCGCTTTTGATCTTTTATCTCACGGGCAATTACATCATCTAATAACACTCGACCAGTTTTCACCAGGTGTGCCTTAGCTGCCTCAAGCATTTTCTCAATACGAGGTGGCAGGAATGAATAGGCGTAGATCTGTCCATGTGGATGCGAAAGGGTTACGCCAACCTCCTCGCCTCTATTTTCAAATGGAAAAATATGTTTAATAAAAGGTAATTTAGAAAGGGCATTATCACGATCCTTCCATGCCTCAAGCACTGTTCTGATTTGTTTTTCAGAAAGTTTGGCAAAGCTTGCGCCATGATCTGATGTGTAACAAACCACCTCACATGCTCCTGCTGCATCAGCATTTGGCGTATCAATTCCAGTGATCTGCGGCAAACTCCAATTATTACTTGGCGTAGTAAGTGCAGGGGAGCGGTTTGTAAAGACAACTACCTCATAATCTTTATCTGGAATCTCAGTTAACTTATCTGCTGTTGATGCGCAAAGTGGGCATAGATCCTTTGGTGGTAAGAAAACTCTGTGTTGACGGTGAGATGCAACAGATACCCATTCATTTACTAATGGATCAAGACGCAGCTCTCCGATCCCAGGTTGTGCTTCATCCTTTCGCTTATCAGTAGCACTTCGGTCAACCTCTTTACTATCGTAGTAAGAGATTGTTCTGCCATCACAAAGTTTTAAATCACTTCGATTAATCCCACCGGGCAATACCTGCTTCATAAAGGGTAACTGTAGTGGAAAGGGATCAATTCTTTATTTGTTTAGCACAGCCATCAACTGGCTTCTTGGTGGCAGTTGGCTTAGGAGTTGGCTTAGATAGCTCTGGTCCTTGTACTACCGTGATAGATAGTGGTAATTCATTATCAGAATGTGTTTTAGATACATCAACATAATTTAATGTGCCCGCGGTGACTCCAATTGGTAGACCCTCAATACTTAACTCCCACCTGCCACTTGCTGCTCGAACTGCAGTTTGTTTCTTAGCTTTAATATTTGTATCAATTGGTCTAAATACAACTGTGCCGGTAACAACTGGGGTGCCAATACTTCTAAACACCTCAACATTTACATCAACTGGCTCATTACTATCAGTACTTACTACCGATAAAATATTCATCTTTGTTGCCTCATTTACCGGCATTAGATCAGCTACCTCAGGTTTCCAACTGCCAAGTATTAAAGATAGAAAACTTTCTGGTGTTCCTCTAAAAACATTTAGATCAAGCCGGGCACTAGGCACACCATATTTTTTAGCAATTCCACATGATGAGTACTGCCAGATCTGCCACTGCGAGGAACAGTTTGCAGTGCTCCAAGAGTGGACATAACAACCTATTGTTTTCTGGCCAGGTTGAGCAATTGGATCTGCTGGATTAATTCCATATTGAGCAAGCCAAAGTGGGTATTGCCGCAGCGCCTCACTTCTAACCATTGAGCTCTCTAGGAAGTTTGGGTAGGAGTAGATAAATGGTTTTCGACCAGTTTTTTCTTCAACTGTTTTAAGCCAGGTCTCAGCCCAGGTAGTAACTAAGGTGCGACCAATTGTTTTGATACAAACTCCTGATCGATTCTTTTTAACACAATATTTTCTAGATCAAGTGCTACTGGCAGATCACGTTCGTTATAACCACCAAGGGAGGCTAGCCGCCAAATAACTTTTTGTGCTTGCGCCTTAGCATCTCTTATTACGTAGTCAACATCAGCGCTATTTGGTAGATATGCATAGTGATACATACCGGTATACAAACCAGCGGCTTGAGCAGCGTTGCGATCACCAATTAACCATTTCATAGTTTCAATATCAGCGGCCTCTTGCGCATCAGATCCCTTAATTAATACAAAGCGCATACCAGCATCAAACATCTGTTTAAAATCAATTGGTGCATCATTTGGATGTTGCCATCTACTTACATCAGAGCCATGAATACGCCCACCTGGGCCACCTGGTATTAGAAGTGAGTTAACATCGGTATAGGTTTTAGATAAATCAATTTTAAAATCAGCAGCCTTTGAAAGAAATTTCTTTGCACCAACGCTTACCACCGCTTGATACTTTCCCTCTGCTTTTATTGCTGTAGCAACTGTGGTAATTCGCCAAGATCCACTACTTGTTGAAGTAGTTTTATGGGGCGTAGCCTTCCAAACAGCGCCATCAAATGAATTAATTACAATACTTCGCTTACCAGCTGGCTTTACCTGTCCGTAAAAAGTAACTAATGCCTCACCAGCATTTGGCGTACTCTCAACTGCTAGTGAGATTGTACTTTTTGTAGTTGCCGCATCTGCAACTGAAATAAAGCTAGTTGCAAATACTGTAAGAGATAGCAGTAGGGATAATCTTTTCACCGCTCTATTATCGCTGGTTGTATCCCTAAAACTGTTTTAATTGCATCAATTAATGCCTGAGTGTGGGCTGGATTACGCACTTGTTTGAAATCATGAGCATTTGCAAACTTTTGGCTATCAGCAAAATCTAAGGTTAATTGATTATTTTGATATGAGATTAGCCGGGCATCAAAAAATGCCAGCCAAGCAATTCGGTTGCTCTCNAGCAGTAGATCTAAAACCTCATTCCACCGCTGTTTTATTTGGTCAAGCTCCATAAATTAAATTAATATGCCGTAGGCAATACATNATGCAAGNAGAGCTAATGAGATCAATTTAACTATTCGGTTCATAAAAAAGTTAGAAACTCTTGGNATAAAGGTTGCNAGCAGNACTACTNCGCCAATACTGATCAATACTGAGCTTTTAGATANATTACCGTCNGCNCCAGTTTGATANCGCAGATTAATTAAGCCCATAGCAAGTANTGCATAAGCACCAAATCGATAATTATTTATTGGATGCATTATTTGGGAATTCTAAGTGAGTGCATTCCGCCATCAATACTGATAGTTGTGCCGGTAACAGATGCTTGTAGTGGACTTGCTAAAAAGATAATTGCATTTGCAATCTCAATAGGTGCAACAAGACGGCCCATTGGTTGGCGTGATTCAAGTGCTGATCTTGCAGCGGCAGCATCTGGTGCTTGATCTAATAATCTTTTAACCCATGGTGTATCAGTTGTTGCCGGATTTACTGCATTAACTCTGATGCCATCTGCAAGATGATCAGTTGCCATAGCAAGTGTTAAGGCAAGGACCGCTCCCTTAGAAGCACTATAGGCAGCACGATTTGGAATTCCATCAGTGCCAGCAATTGAAGCGGTGTTAACAATTGCCCCAGATTTACTCTCTCTTAACATCGAGATTGCAGCTCTAGATACTCTGGCAGTTCCCACCACATTTACATTTAATACTTTATGCCAGATCTCATCTGTCTCTTTTTCAACTGTAGTAAGTGAGCCAATTCCAGCATTATTAATTAAAATATCTAACTTATTACTTTTCTTTTTAAACTCAGCAAAGGCGGCATCAACAGAGACAGCATCGCCGATATCGCACTTTATAAAGGTAGCAACAGATTCCATCTGCCCGGCAGCAATATCAAAACCAAAGACGGTAGCACCGCGCTGCTTTAGCCCCTTGGCAACCTCAAGGCCAATACCAGAACCAGCACCGGTGATAATTGCGGTAAGGCCTGCGAACTCGCTATTCATTATTTATCCGATCTGCTATCTCAATAGGCGAACAGTATTCACTATTCCAACACGCTCCTATACTATTGTGAGAATGGCCCGTCATAGCGAATTAGTAAAGATTCCGCGCATAGATAGATATGTATCAAAGCTTGCGCTAGGTACTGCACCTCTTGGGGGCTTGTTTACATCTGTTGCCGAATCTGATGCCGAATCGACCATTTTGGCAGCCGCTAATTCTGGCATTACCTACTTTGATACCGCACCACTTTATGGTTATGGAGTTGCCGAACGTCGCCTTGGCGCAGCGCTTAATAAATCAGGTAAGAAGTTTGTGCTCTCAACCAAAGTTGGCAGAGTTCTAAATAAGATTGATCCAAATAAGCCAGTTGCAGATGATTCACTAGGAAGCTTCGCTGATATCGATCCAGATGTAACCCCAGTTTTTGATTTCTCTCGCGAAGGAGTATTGCGCTCAATTGAAGAGAGTTTAAAGAGAATGAATGTCTCCTCAATTGATATCGCTTATATTCATGATGCAGATGATCGAATTGGTGAGGCAATCGAAAAGTCATACCCAGTATTAGATGAACTTCGCTCCCAAGGAGTATTAAAGGGAATTGGTGTTGGTATGAATTACTGTGCGCCTTCGATTAAGGCAGTCAAAGAGATGGATCTAGATATTATTTTAATTGCGGGCAGATTCTCTCTCCTTGACCAATCAGCTCAAGATCAATTATTTAAGGAGTGCAAAAAGAAAAATACTGGCGTAGTAATCGGTGGTGTCTATAACTCTGGAATTTTAGCTAATCCAGTAGCTGGTGCTACATATGATTACGCCCCAGCAAGTGATGAGTTAATTAAAAAAGCACAACAGATTAAGCAATTATTAGCAGATTTTAATATCCCACTTACCGCCGCAGCTATTCAATTCCCACTGCGCCACCCAGCGGTAACAGCGGTGCTAACTGGCTCTCGCACAGTTAAAGAGTTAACCTCAAATATCACAGATTTTGATCGAGATATTCCAGCAGCGGTATGGGATGCATTAGAGGAGTCAGGCTTAGTTAATCGAATTGAAGTTTAGTAAATGAGTCATTTAGCAGTTATTCAAACACCAACTGAAGCCTACAAACTAGTTAAAGAGATTAATGGTAAGTACTTTGAAATTGAGGGCGTAAAAACCTTATCTGATGCCTTATCTCAACACATGGGAGCATTTCGCAAATTATATGAAGCACCAAGCAATAAAGAGGTAAAGGGAAAATTAGTTGCGCCAGTTGCCGCCGACTCTGAGGTTTGGGGAGCTGGTGTTACCTACCAACGCTCTAGAGATGCCAGAAAAGAAGAGAGTGGAATCCCTGATGTTTACCAATTAGTTTATGAAGCAGACCGGCCAGAGTTATTTTTTAAGGCAACTGCTCGGCGAACTGTTGGACATGAGGGTGAGGTTGGAATTCGCGAAGATGCTAAGACCTCTGTGCCAGAGCCTGAGGTAGCAATAGTTATTAATAAATTTAGTGAGCTAATTGGAATGAGTATTTGTAATGATATGACCTCACGAAATATTGAGGGTGAGAATCCACTATATCTTTCTCAAGCAAAGATCTACTACGGATCAAATGCACTTGGCCCAATGATTAGGCCAATTTGGGAGATTGTTGATCATGAAAAATTAGATATTTATGCCAAGATTGAAAGAGGGGGCTCAATTGTTTGGCAGGCTGAGACCTCACTTAAATCATTAAATAGAAGCTTTGATGATCTAATTGATTATCTATTTAGATGCCAACACTTTCCAGTAGGGGCAATACTTTCAACTGGTACTGGAATTGTGCCACCCCTTGATATCTCATTACTTGCTGGTGATTTAGTAACAATTACCGTTGATCAAATTGGTACATTAGTTAACAAGGTTGTAGTGGTACCTGAAGATATAAATGAGCGGATTAAGTAATGAGTGAGCATGTAATTTGGACGCAGTGGGATGATCTAAATGTTCCAAGCAAGTTTAAACGGCTCTCACCTGCAACAACTCCTGCCGAAGGTGGAGATCTCTCTGAAATTACCTTTTATGTACCTTGGTATATGGGAGGCAGGCCTGCTCTTGAGTTAACAAAGAAGATGCCAAACTTAAAAATATTACAGGTTCCAAATGCCGGATATGACGATGCAATTGAATATATTCGCCCAGGAATTACTTTGTGTAATGGAAAAAGTATTCATGATGATTCAACTGCAGAGTTGGCAGTTGGTTTAACAATTGCATCTCTGCGCGGCTTTGCAGATTTTGTGCGCAATCAAGATAAATCTGCTTGGGTGCATGTAAAAAATAAATCAATTAATGATCGCAAGATTGGCATTATTGGCTTTGGCTCAATTGGTACAACTATTGCCAAGATGCTGGCAGGGTTTGCGGTTGAAATTGTTGCCTTCACTCAGAGTGGGCGAGATAAGACAATTGCAATTTCTGATTTAGATAAACACCTACCCTCCCTTGATGTAGTGATTTTAATTTTGCCACTTACAAAAGAGAGTAAACATCTATTTGATGCCAAGCGATTGGCATTAATGAAGGATGGGGCATTACTTGTAAATGTTGCTCGTGGTCCAATTGTTGATACCGATGCATTAGTGAAGGAGCTTAACTCCGGCCGTATCACCGCAGCCCTTGATGTTACAGATCCAGAGCCACTTCCTGCCGAGCATCCACTCTGGAAAGTGAAGGGGGTTTTAATCTCACCCCATGTAGGTGGAAATACAACTGCATTCGAAAAGCGGGCAAGAAGGTTAATTGAATCTCAACTTCAATTATTAGCAGATAATAAGCCGCTAAATAATATTATCGTGGCTGGTAATTAGGCCAATACTTTTTAATTTTTTTACGTAAGAAATCTGCGCTCTGATGCATTTGTTCCATGCCATCCACACCATCTTCAATTGATATCCAGCTATCAAAACCAACATCTTTTAAGGTTTTAAATATTGCGTCATAATCATTTAATCCTTTGCCGATTACTCCATGTTTAAAAAATGAAACATAACCAGCACTTCCACCCTCTGCCTTGCGCAGATCCTCAATAGTGCCACTTGCAAGGTAGCGATCTGAGGCGTGCATAGTAAGTACTCGATGCTTAACCTTCTCAAGTAACTCCAATGGATCCTCACCAGCTGCAATTGCATTTGAGGGATCAAAGTTCACACCAAATGATGGCGANTCAATTCTGCTAACTAAATCAACAAAGACATCCATCATTTGCGCAAACTCTGGTTCGGTCCAGAAATCATCCTTGTAATGATTTTCTATTATTAATGTAATACCAAGTTTTTCAGCAACTGGGATACAGGCATTAATTGATTCAACTACATAACCCATTCCCTCCTCCCGAGTTATATCTTTTCTGCGCTGCCCAGATAAAACTCGGCAGTACTTAGCCCCAAGTGCTGCGCTCATCTCAATTGCTTTTATCTCATGCTCAACCTCTTTTTTGCGAAGGGCGGCATCTGGGATTGTGAAATCAGGTGAGGCACACATCATTGGAATTACCATGCCAGTATCTTCAACCGCTTTTCTAATCTTTGGCCAATTTGCAGGATCTTTAACATCAGCAAAGTTGTTATAAAACTCAAGACCATCAATTCGCAAACCATCAGCTAATTTAATCCACTCATAAATACTCATCTGTCCAGAGACCAATGGCTTTATAAATCCCTTAGGAAAGGCAGCAAGCTTTGGCATTACTTCTCTGGGTTTCTACCAATAATTGAGAACTGCTCAAGATCTACTATTGATCCAGTAAAGGGACGAGATTCATCACCTAACCAATAGATACATGCGGTTGCTAATTGCTCTGGCGTACTCATCACACCTGATGGAATATTAATTTTGCCAAGTGTTTCCGGCCAACCTTGCGGCAATCCTCGCTTAATCTGATCGGCATACTCGCGATCAGTTAAAATCCAACCTGGATTAATTAAATTAAATCTGACCTTATCTACACCATAAGTATTTGCAAGGTTTCGCGTCATAGTTTGCATACCCGCCTTACTGATGCTGTATGCAAGTAGCGAGGGCTCACCACTATAAGCATTAATTGAACCAATATTTAATACGCACCCCTGTGTTTGCAAAAGGTGAGGTAAGGCCGCCTTAATTAAAAAAAGAGATGATTGCAGATTTATAGTAATAGTTTTAGCAAAGCTCTCTGGAGTTAATTCGGGTAGCTTATGCCTTTCAAATATAGCGGCATTATTTACTACAGCATCAATCTTGCCAAAGGCTGCAATTGCACTCTCTACAATCTTATTTGGCGCAGCTTGATCATTAAGATCGGCAATACATAAAGATGCACTCTTTCCCAGCGCGGATACAAGCTGCTCGCCATCAGATTTTTCAATTCCATGTACTAAAACTTTGCCACCTTCTGCAACTACCTGCACGGCCAGTGATTTACCAATTCCACTAGTTGCACCAGTAATAATTACTACCTTATCTTTTAGCCGCATCTTCACTCCGGCTTAATTACTGATTTTAAGATTTCACCAGATGCCATCTTTTCAAAGGCGTTATGCCAATCATTAATTGCAAATACTCCACCTAAGACCGGTTTTAAATCTAACTTGCCACTCTCTAATAATCTAAGTACTCGCTCCCACATCGGCCAGTTATGAGAAAAACTTCCTTGCAGCCTTACATTCTTTGCTACTAGTGGATCTAATGAAAAATCAAGTGGCTGCGGCCCCCAACCAACCTTTGAGATCCAACCATCTGGGCGAACTACCTCAAGTGCTTGTTTTAAAGATGCACTAACACCAGCGGCATCAACCACACCATCAGCGCCAAGTCCATCAACACTTTTTGCCCAATCAGTTGCACTACCAATAATTACCTCACAGCCATAACTTTTTGCAATCTCTAATCTGGTGCGATCCTTCTCTAAACCAACTAATGCCACCTCAGCTCCGGCAAGACGGGCCATTGCAACTGCAAGCACACCAATAGGGCCAGGGCCATAAACCACAATTCGATCACCTGGTTTTACTAAACCGGGGGCAATAGTTGCGCTATAGGCAACTGCGCATGGCTCAGTCATTGCAGCGTAATCAAATGAAATATTGGCAGGAATCTTATGAAGTAAGCGAGAGGCAACCTTGGCATATCTAGTCATACCGCCATTAACACCGTAGCCAAAGCCTTTACGGTTTGGATCTAAGTTGTACTTACCAGCCCTACTCATTGGTGAATCAAGATCAATTACTGCAGCGGTCTCAGTAACAACCCGATCACCCTCCCGCCACCTACCTGCTGATTTAACATTTTTACCAAGCTCTGCAATTACCCCACAAAACTCATGTCCTAAAACAACTGGGTAATTAACCTGCCAGGAGTTTGTCCCATGCCATTGGTGAAGATCTGAGCCACAAACACTTACCGCCTCAACCTGCATAATCACATCATCATCTCCTGCAATTGCTCGCTCAATCTCCTGTAATTCAACACTGCCTGGTTTTGATGAGAAATTAACTACGCCAATTGATTTCATATATGCCTATTCTTATTTAACTCTTGGAGTAATAGCAACATCGCCATATGCATGAACCTTTTCACAAATCTTACGAAGCACCTCTTCAACATCACCGGCACCTCTTGAAAAAGAGTCGGCATCAATTGCAAGTGGGGCACCAATTACAACAAGAGGTGCGCCATAAGAAGGAGAGGCAATTGCTTGCTCCAGAGATAAACCACCAACTGCTTGGACTGGAACACCAACTGCATCGACAACAGCTTTTAATTGATCAAGTGGATTAGGCGCCTTCTTACCACTTGCTGCAATGCCGCGTCGCTCGTCATAACCAATATGGTGAATCACCATGCTACAACCTAGATCTTCTAGAAGACGAGCACCTGCAACCATATCTTCACAACCTAAGTTATCTCCCATAACAGTAATTCCGTAATCCTTACCAGCTTGCACAACAACCTTAATTGTTTCAGGGTGCGCCCTTGCCATCACAACAACATGAGTAGCACCAGCCTTTGCCATCATTTCTGCTTCTAAATATCCACCATCCATAGTTTTTAAATCTGCGACAACTGGTGTATTTGGAAACTCTTTGCGCAGCGCTCGCACGCCATGCAAACCTTCAGCCAATATAAAAGGTGTGCCAGCTTCAAGCCAATCAACACCGGCTCGCATAGCGGTGTGCGCCATCTCCATTGCCTCTTTGATATCGATTAAATCAAGAGATACTTGAACAATTGGTTTCATAAGACACCAAACTTAGCAAAGGCCTCACTAGGTGCCATGCCATCTCTTACTGCATTTCTAAATAGGTTCTCCCCAGAGTTTTTCTCTTCAACTCTTGCTATTACCTCATCGATTGCCGCAACTGGAATTACAACTACGCCATCAATATCGCCAACAATTAAATCCCCTGGATTAATTGTTACCCCATCAATTACGCAAGAAACATTATGTTCGATCACCTCATACCGCGAATTAATATCAAGGGGAGAGGTCTCAACTCCAAATACTTTAAAACCTAGAGCGCGCATACGTGTGGTATCTCTAACCGGTCCATCTGTTAGCGCACCTGCTACACCTTTATGTTTACAGGCGGTTGAAAGTAACTCACCCCAAAAAGCTGCTGGGTGGCCGCCGCCATTATTTCGATTAGATGGTGTTACATAAACTTGATCACGCCCAACTGCATCTAATGCTTTAAGTAATCCAACATATGGCACCTCTGGTGCTTTAAAAACCGCTTCAACTCTTACCGGAAATGCGTAACCCATCATTACGCCATCACCTGAGATCATTTGAATATCAGATTTTAAAACTTGATTGCGTAACTGCATATGATCTAAACAATCAGATGTCAGGGCAGCGGTGAAAATTGTTGATAATCGCTTTAAATCATATTTTTTACCGCTCACACCCTAAAGATTAGGGGCTATAAATCAGGTGGCATAGACCCTTAACCACTACTTGAGATATCCACATAAAGTTTTATAACGTTTAGGTAAAGTGAGAAATTTTATCAACAAATACGCCTGCGTTAATTGACTATGAAGGGGTGAGTAGCAAGGATACCAACAGGTTCGACGATCCTCGTTGTACCACTTATATATAAGTAGAAATGGAGAAATGAATGCATAAAAGTTCATTTCGTCTTGTTGCAGCTGCAGCAGCTATTGCCCTTGCGGTGACTGGCTGTTCATCAGGTTCTGATTCAGCGAACACAGACAAAGAGTTTGAAATATTTACCTGGTGGGCATCTGGTGGCGAAGCTGCTGGCCTACAGGGAATGATTGATGTTTACACAGGACAAAACCCAGAGACAGAGTTTATTAACGCTGCTGTTGCTGGTGGTGCTGGTGTTAACGCTAAGGCTGTACTACAAAGCCGTTTAGATGCTAACGAGCCACCTGATTCATTCCAAGCACACGCTGGTATGGAGCTTGATGGTTATGTAAGAGGCGGACAACTAGAAGATTTAACTTCTTTGTACGCATCTGAAGGATGGGACAAGATTTTCCCAGCAGATCTAATCAAGACACTTACAGTTGACGGAAAGATTTACTCAGTACCTGTAAACATTCACCGTGCCAACGTTCTATGGTGGAATCCAGCAACTGCAGCAAAAGCTGGCGTTACCATGGCACCTGCAACACTTGATGCTTTCTTTGCAGATCTTGAGAAGTTTAAGAAGGCTGGCGTAACTGGTCTGGCTCTTGCAGGAAAGGGAGACTGGGCGATTGCTCACCTTCTTGACTGGATGCTTGTTGCATCAATGGGTGCAGAGAAGTACGAAGGTCTATACAACGGATCAACTTCATGGACAGGTCCAGAGGTTGCTGCCGCAATTAAGAACTTCCAGAAAGCACTTTCTTATGGAAATAAGGGAGCAGGAAACCTTGATTGGCCAGA
>JGI25907J50239_1000169_pt1 | contig 15458 bp, 15 predicted proteins | sample LauGreSpBDMM15SN_2_FD_50239 | JGI IMG/M metagenome (IMG submission 50239) | reverse complement strand
AAGTCGCAGCCCGCGACAGATCGCCTGGCTACGTTTTCGCCGTAACAAGGTTGGTATGGCTGCTGCTTGGGTATCGATAACGATTTTAATGCTCTCCCTTTTTGCGCCAATAGTTTGCAAAATATTAGGGCTTGACCCAGATGAATTAAATCTTGACCTAATCGATTCCTCAGGTGTGCCCATTCCGGCAAATGGTGGCATTAGTTGGCAACACCCACTGGGACTAACCCCAGGTATTGGCCGAGATCTGCTGGCCAATTTGTTGTACGGCTCCCGGATCTCTTTCATGATCGCGATTTTGACCACCTCATTAACATTATTTATTGGTTTAATAGTTGGAATTATTGGTGGCTACTTCCGTGGTCGAATTGATGATTACTTGGGTAGGTTTACTGATTTTCTTTTAGCATTTCCAGCGTTTTTCATGATTGTTGCACTCTCCGAGCCAATGGTGGCAAGAATTCAAGATACTGGTATCGCGCAAGGCAATTCTGCTCGGGTAATCTTTCTAATCATTTTTCTTTCATTTTTTGGTTGGCCAGGATTTTCAAGGTTGGTACGTTCTCAAGTTCTCTCACTGCGCGAGCGCGACTTTGTTACTGCAGCTCAAGCCATGGGCGCATCTAGAAGGCGTATTATTTTTAAAGAGTTAATACCAAATCTTTGGGCGCCAGTAATTGTGGTGGTCTCATTATCACTACCTGGTTATTTGGCAGCTGAGGCGGTCTTCTCATTTTTAGGAATTGGCATACAACCACCGGCAACTACTTGGGGAATTTTGTTAGATAACGCAAGACGATTTGTAACTGTCTATCCAAACTTCTTTCTAATCACCGCTGGTTCATTAGTGCTGGTAGTACTTGCCTTTAACCTGGTCGGTGACGCACTTCGCGATGCGCTAGATCCAAGATCTGAACGCTAACAAATTTGTTATAAAGACTCGCAACCATTCCTGTATTCATCCCCAGACTCACCCTGAGTAAATTCTGGGCTCCTTCCTAGGCTATGCAAAACTGTTGGGAGGTGGCAAACTGCCTCACCGGGCAAAAGCCCACAAATCCCCTAGGAGGATTTAATGCGTAAAAATGCAATTAGCACTCGCGTGCTAGCAGCATTGTCTGCAGGTGCACTCGTCAGCACAGTAATTACTGTTGGCGCAACATCTTCAGCAAATGCAGCAACACCAAAGGCGGGCGGAACTCTTTATTTTCTAGAGCACACCCCACGTCTTGATCACTACGATCCATCCAGAATTTATACTGGCCGCGATCTAGCGTTCATGAACTCATTCCATACTCGTACGCTGGTTGCTTACAATCCAGTTCCAGGTGAGAAGGGAACAACTCTTGTTCCAGATCTTGCTACCAACACTGGAGTCCCAAGCAATGAGGCAAAGACTTGGAAGTTTACTCTTCGCCCAGGCGGCACATTTGAAGATGGCAAAGCAATNACTTGTGAAGATGTTAAGTATGGTTCTTCACGAGTATTNGCAACTGATGTCATCAACGATGGACCTGCTTACNTGCAANCTTGGCTAGATATTCCAAAGAACGCAGATGGAACATCTATCTATACCGGTCCTTATAAGAACACACCAGCTGGTGTGGCTGCGTACAACAAGGCCGTAACATGTAAGGGAAGCACCATCACCTTTAATTTAAACAAGTCAATCGCTGACTTTAACTATCTTGCAACTTATGGAGTTATTTCTCCAGTGCAAAAGAAGTTAGACACNGGTGATAAGTATGACCTTAANCCACAGGCAACTGGCCCATACAAGATTGTTGANAATAGNAATACTCAACTTCGTTTGGTNCGAAATACCAAGTGGAAGAAGTCATCTGACTCAGTTCGCACNCCATANCCAGATGAGGTAATTATCCAATTCGGNTTGGATGAAGAGGTAATCGATCAGATTATGTTTGAAGATTCAATTCCAAATGCTGTTAACTTTGGTGGACCACTTCCAACTAATCGCGATAAGTTCTTCAAGGATGCAAAATTTGCTGACCGTCGTATGAATAACTCTGACCCTTATGCTCGCTACTTGGCATTTAACCTTGCCAAGATGCCTTGCATGGAGATCCGTCAGGCTATGTACTACGCACGTGATGCTAAGGCGCTACTTGATTACGCAGGCGGTCCAGATTATGCAGGTTCATATGCAACCGGTGTAATTAGCCCACTTCTTGCAACAGATTTCGCAGCAACTAAGGTTGTTGGACCATCTGATTACAAGAACACTGCTGATGTGTTAGATGCAACTACTGGATTTAAACCATCTGGTAACGTGGCTAAAGCTCAAGCTTTAATGGATACAGCAAAGACTAAGTGTCCTGCTGATTACAAGAAGGCTACTGAAGATGGCATTGTTATTGATGGCCGTCCATCTGCAAGTGATAACGACACTATTCCAATCAACGTGGCAGCATTTGCCCGAGTAGGAATTAAGATCAGTTATAACTTGATCAAGAGTGGTTACTACCCAACTGTTATGGATGCTACAAAACAGAGTGATCTATCAACCTCTGGCTGGGGAGCTGACTGGGCGAATGCCTCAACAGTTATTCCAGAGCTATTTACAACAGCGGGTGGATTTAACCTAAGCCAAAACTCAAAGGATCCTGCCTACAAGGCATTTGAGGACAAGGTAAATCTTGCGATGAAGACAACTGATCGTAAGAAGCAAGCTGCACTTTGGAAGGAATTAGACAAGGANGCGATGAAGAACTTCTGGGTTCTACCAACATTGTTTGGTAAGGCACAAGAGGTTTGGGGATCTGCTGTTTCCAACGTCTTCTTCTGGGTTCCACAGGGAAACCTTGCATACGGAAAACTTTGGATTAATCAATAATTCATCACCCGTATAAATAGTTAAATAGGACTCGCAGCAATGCGAGTCCTATTTATTTACGCTAGGCTCAAATTATTGAATTTGATTAAGGGGAAGTAAAAAAATGCCAAGATTTATATTGCGTCGGGCATACTTCGCCGTATTAACTCTTTTACTAGTCTCGGTTGTGGTTTACGGAGTATTCTCAATTTTGCCATTTGATCCAGCTGCTCTTACCTGTGGTCAAAAGTGCACACCAGCAATCGTGGAGGCAAATCGCGTTAAATTAGGTTTTGATAAACCACTCTGGGAGCAGTACTGGTTATTTTTATCAGGAATATTTTTAGGTAGAACATATGGCGCAGGAAGTGCTGAGTTTACCTGTCCGGCCCCAAGTTTTGGTTACTCATTTAATGAGAACATGTGCGTAACCGATATGTTAAAAGAGGCGCTACCGATCACTATTAACCTAGCAATTGGTGCATTTATTATCTGGATTATCGTTGGAGTGGGACTTGGCTTACTTGCCGCTAACTTCCGTGGTCGTTGGCCAGATACGATTAGTACTGTATTTGTGCTGCTTGGTACTTCGATGCCAACATTTGTTACCGGGTTATTCTTTCTAATTTATGTAACTATTAAGTGGAAAATTGTGCCATTAAGTTTAAGTGGGTATATCTCACTTCTTGATGACCCAGTTAAATACTTCCAGTACTTCATACTGCCGTGGATTACGCTGGCAATTTTATATGCCGCCTTTTACACCAGATTTACCAGGGCAACAGTGCTTGAAACATTGGGCGAGGATTACATTAGAACTGCCAGAGCTAAAGGTTTAAGTGAAAGAGTGGTTCTACTTAAGCACACGATGCGTGCGGTGCTGGCCCCAATTACCACCAGTGCTGGCCTAGATATTGCTGGATTAATAGGTGGTGCAATCATTACTGAATCAATTTTTAATTTACCCGGTTTAGGTCGAATGACCTTACAAGCAGTCTATGAGTTTGATCTATCGGTAGTGTTGGCAACCACAATTTTGGCCGCAAGCGTGGTGATCACGATGAATTTAATTGTTGATATTGCCTACGGGTATTTAGATCCTAGGGTGAGAATGAAGTGAAAAACCTACTTGAGATTAATGATCTAAAGGTCACCTTTCCAACTGATGATGGCTTTGTTAATGCGGTAGATGGAGTCTCGTTAACTGTTGCTCCAGGTGAGACGGTGGCGATTGTTGGTGAATCAGGCTCTGGAAAAACTGTTACATCCCTATCGGTAATTGGTCTACACAATCGTAAGGTTACCCAGCTATCTGGCTCAATTATGGTCAAGGATAAAGATGAGAGTTTGGATATTGTTTCAGCCCCAGTAGATAAAATTCGTGGCTATCGTGGCCGGGTAGTTTCAATGATCTTTCAAGACCCAATGTCATCTCTGCACCCCTACTACAAGATTGGCTCACAATTAGCAGAGGCCTATCTAGTTCATAACCCTGGTAAAAAAGAGGCAGCTAATAAAAAAGCGATTGAGATGCTGGATTTAGTTGGTATCTCTGAGCCCCAAATGCGGGCGCGAGAGTATCCGCACCAATTCTCCGGTGGTATGCGCCAGCGGGTAATGATTGCAATGGCATTGATGAATGATCCAGCGCTGTTAATCGCTGATGAGCCAACTACCGCACTTGATGTGACGGTGCAGGCACAGATCTTGCAATTACTAAAAGATTTACAGAAGAAATCAAATATGGGAATTTTGCTGATTACTCACGACTTAGGTGTAGTAGCACAGGTAGCAGATCGAGTCTCAGTTATGTATGCCGGTCGCATGGTGGAGCAAGGGAATGTTGATGATATTTTCTATTCACCACACGCTCCCTACACACTTGGTTTACTTAAATCTGTTCCCAAAATTGGCGCAAAAAACTCTGAAAGATTAAAAGCCATTCCAGGTCAGCCGCCGTCATTAATCAATCTACCAAAGGCATGCGCCTTTGCCCCAAGATGTGAATACACCTCACTTGCACCAGCCGGAAGTTGTGAATCCGTCAGACCTGATCTAATCGGTTTAACTGCCTCACATAAATCAAGGTGTCATGTGCCAGAGGAGAAGCGAGATAAATTATTTGCAGCCGAGATCAAAGGGGCGCGTGCATAATGAGTACTCCACTATTAAGTGTTCGAAACCTGCAGAAGTATTTTCCAACCTCAAGAAATGTTGGCTTCAAAAAACAAAAGCTGCAAGTTAAAGCGGTTGATGGCATCTCATTTGATTTGATGAAGGGTGAAACCTTTGGCTTAGTTGGTGAATCAGGCTGTGGTAAGACCACAGCAGGTAGAACTATTTTAAAGTTAATTGAACCAACCGCTGGTCAAATAATTTTTGAAGGTCAAGATATAACTAAATTACGACCAGGATTAATGACGCCGCTGCGCTCGCAGATGCAGATCATCTTTCAAGATCCATTCGGCGTTAAATCCGCGACAAACCGTGGGCAAGATAATCTCGGCCCCATTTGAGATTCAAAAGGTGACACCTGCTGGTGGTGTAAGAAATGAGGTATCAGCATTAATGGAGCGGGTGGGATTAAATCCTGAGCATTACAACCGCTACCCACATGAGTTCTCTGGTGGCCAACGGCAGCGAATTGGAATTGCCAGAGCTATTGCTTTAAAACCAAAGTTAATCGTGGCTGATGAGCCAGTATCTGCCCTAGATGTTTCCATCCAAGCCCAGGTAATCAACCTAATTGATGATCTGCAAAAGGCTGATGGCATCTCAATTGTCTTTATTGCCCACAATCTTTCCGTTGTTCAGCACATCTCAGATCGGGTAGCAGTTATGTATTTGGGCAAGATTATGGAGCTAGCTAAGACTGAGGATTTATTCACAACACCACATCATCCTTACACCACGGCCTTGTTATCTGCAGTTCCGCAGCCAGATCCACGGGGTGAGCGAAATCGAGAGCGAATAATTTTAAAAGGAGATCTACCATCACCGATAGATCCACCAGCAGGATGTGTATTTAATACCAGGTGCTGGAAGGTGCAAGAGATTTGCCGCAGTAAGACACCAGAGTTATTAACTGTTGGAAAATCTCAGGTCGCCTGCCACTTCCCTGAGTAATTACCAGATCCTACCCGCTCACCAGCTGGGATAAAGTGTTTGTCATTGTTAGCAACTGAAAAGGCCTCATAAAACTCATCTAGATTCGCCACAATCTGGTTACACCTAAACTCATCAGGGGAGTGAGGATCAGTAGCGATGCGCCGTTTAACCTCTTCGCTTCGATACTTACCTCGCCATGATTGGGCCCAACCCATAAAAAATCGTTGTGCGCCAGAGTAATCATCAATTACTGGTGGCTGCTTGCCAGCAAGTGAGAGCTCATACGCCTTATAAGCGATAGTTAAGCCACCCAGATCGCCAATATTTTCACCCACCGTCAGCGCGCCATTGACCTTCACCTCTGGGGCATCGGTTGGGGAAAGTTGGTTGTACTGATCAATTAATTTATTGGTTCGCTTTTCAAACTCACTTCGGTCTTTATCATTCCACCAATCTACTAAGTTGCCATCGCCATCATATTTAGAGCCCTGATCATCAAAGCCATGACCGATTTCATGACCAATTACCGCACCAATTCCGCCGTAATTAGCCGCATCATCCTCAGCTAGCACATCAAAAAACGGTGGCTGCAATATGCCAGCAGGGAAGACAATCTCATTCATCCCTGGGTTGTAATAAGCATTTACTGTTTGTGGGGTCATATGCCACTCAGTTTTATCAACTGGTTTGCCAATCTTGGCATACTCATAATCAGCAGAGAACTTTGTGATCCGCTCAAGATTTCCCAGCAGATCACCTTTGGTAATGGTTAACTTTGTGTAATCCCGCCACTTATCTGGGTAGCCAATCTTGGGGGTGAACTTTTCTAACTTAATAAAGGCCTTTTCTTTTGTCTCCTGACTCATCCAATCTAAAGATTGGATGCTAATGCGGTATGCCTGAATTAGATTTTTCACTAAATCAACCATTCGATCCTTGGCGGCGGCGCCAAAGTGGCGTTGAACATAAATCTCACCCACCGCCTCTCCTAACGCACCTTCAACTAAGCCCACAGCACGCTTCCACCGCTCTTTTAACTTAGGTATGCCAGATAAGGTGGTTGCATAAAATGCGAAGTTCTCATTGACAAAAGGTGAGCTTAAATACGGACTCGCTCCCGATAACAGATGCCAGGTGAGCCAGGTACGCCATTTTTCTAGATCAAAATCTGCCAATAATTTATCCAACCCCGAAAAAAAGGAGGGCTGGCGAACAATTAACTCTGCCAATACCGCAGGTGGGGTTTGTGATCTTTCAATCCAGAGTGGCCAATTAAATGCTGGGGTAATTTCACTTAGCTGAGCAAAGCTCATCTTGTTGTAGGTAAGGAGTGCATCTCGATCCTTCACCTGATCCCAATGATGGGATGCGATCTGGGTTTCAAGTGCCAGCAGATCATCAGCTCGCTGCTGCGCATTATCAATTCCAGCAAGTTCAAACATCTTTCTTACATGCGCGATAAAGGCGACCCTGATATCTGCATACTGCTCTTCGCGGTAGTAAGCCTCATCTGGTAGTGATAGCGCAGATTGACCAACATATAAAATGTTTTTTGATGAGTCCTTGTCATCAGTTGATACATAGGAGTAGAAAAGACCAGATAATCCCTCTAATTCAAATCTGCCAAGTAATTCAAAAAACTCTGTTGCAGTTTTAAATGATTGCGCAGCTGCTAGATCTTTTGCAATCGGGGTGAGGCCATCCTTTTCAATCTGCTCCTCATCCATATAGGTGTTATATAAATCGCCAATTTTTTGGGCAATGCTGCCAGTTGGTGCTTTGCTATTTGCTTGGTCAAGAATTATCTGCTTCACCTGTTTTTCAGCCTGTTGAAAAAGCTGATAAAAAGCACCATCACTGGCTCGGTCCTCTGGGATTTTTGATTCCTTGAGCCAGGTGCCATTCATAAATCGAAATAGATCATCTTGGGGACGGATGGTTGGATCAATATGTTTAAGGTCTAGGCCACTTCGCATAAGGGGAGTTAGCCTATCTTTTCTTAAATTAATTTTTGGCAATAAAAAACCCCGCCATTTGACTGGCGGGGTTTTTTAGTAAAGATTGTTCGTTACGCCTTCTTCTTACGACGACGACGCTTTGGAGCAGCCTTAGCTGCCTTCTTACGACGACGACGCTTTGGAGCAGCCTTAGCTGCCTTCTTACGACGACGACGCTTTGGAGCAGCTTTTGCTGCCTTACGACGACGACGCTTTGGTGCAGCTTTTGCTGCTTTCTTACGACGCTTTGCAGCCACGTATTTCTCCTATCAAAGTGGTTCGATCCGTCACCGAACCTGTTTCAAGGATAAGCGTGGCACTAAATGGGAAAAGAGTCCACTCATTTGGCAAAAAATATGGAGCGTGTCGCAACTTTATTTAATTGGATTTTTATGTCAGTTTTCAAAAAAATTATGGAGTTTATTGCTCATAAATTGATAAAAATACTGGTGAGTTAATTATTTGGTGCAGTTTTTCGTTTTTTTGCCTCTGAAATTGCAAATTTATTGGTTTGGCTGTCATATTTTCGAAAATCTGGCAGTAATGCGGTGAAAAAACAGACAAAACCAATGCAAAGTAAGCCACCTGAGACCACTGAGGTGCGAAGTGAGGTGCGTTCGGCGGTAAAACCGGCGCGAGTTTGCCCACCTAATGGTCCAACTGAGTAAGAGATAAGTTCTACACCAGCTAATCTGCCACGAAACTCATCTGGAATGGATTGATTCCAAAGAACTGAGCGAAATAGCGCCGAGACCATGTCGGAGGCACCAGCCAAGATTAGAAAAAGCAAAATCAGTGCCAGATTATTTACCAATCCAGCCAAGGTAATTGCTACCCCCCACCCAAGAGCTGCTAAAAATATTGCCCGGCCATGTTTGGTATAGCTTTTAACCCAACCACTAGTCACTGTTACTAGCAATGAACCGATAGTGCCGGCGGCGTAAAAGAAACCAAGCGCCCATGGTGCATTTACCTGATCTGCCCAAAACGGAAATAGCGCAGTTGGCATTGCAAAAAACATCGCAGAAAGATCCACTAGATAAGTACCCATTAAATCCTTGCGGCTGGTGGCGTATTTAACCCCTGCTACCAAACTAGAAAATGCTGGTTTTTCATTGACCTCAATTGGCGGCACACTTCTTACTCGGATCAATATTGCTAAGGATAAAAAGTAGGTAAGAATGTCCAAGATGAACCCAGCTGGTACTCCTGCTACTGAGATTAAAACTCCAGCTAATGCTGGCCCAGCGACCATGCCAATCTGCCAGCGCAAACTCATTAACGCACTTGCTGCTGGTAGATCTTTATGTTCGACTAATCTGGGCAGAATCGCATCCGCACTTGGTCGCTGCAAACCATCAACTGCTGAAAAGAGTGCGGCCACAATATAGATCAGGGCTAATTTTGGCTCTGGTATAAAGCGTTAATTAACAATATTGCAGATAAAAATAATGAGGCAAACTCTGTTGCCCAGATCATTTTTTTGCGATCCATATGATCTGCCAGCACCCCACCGTAAAGACCAAAAACCACCAGTGGAATAATCTCCACCAAACCAATTAAGCCAACTGCTAGAAAGGAGTTAGTTAGCTCTTTTACCTGAAAGGGCAGAGCCACATAGGTGAACATGGAACCAAAGTAGGAAATTAATCCAGAGAGCCATAGCCGGCGAAAATCTGGATACCGCTTCAGGGGTGAAAAATCTATTGCCAGATTTGCTTTCAAAAGCCCCCCAGCAGATATTTGATTAGTTAAAGCTTTGTTCTGCAGTAGGAAATCTACCCGCTGCTACATCTTGGGCAAACTCACTCACCGCATCATTCATCTCTTTGCGCATATTTCGATACGCCTTCGCAAGTTTTGGCATCTTGGCGGTTAATCCCATTAGATCTGTCCAAACCAAAACCTGGCCATCGCAATCAACCCCAGCGCCAATGCCAATGGTAGGAATGGAGATAGCGGTGGTTATCTGCTTTGCCAGTTGTGCAGGTATTGCCTCCAATACGATGGCAAAAACTCCAGCTGCTGCCAATGCTTTGGCATCATCAATGATTACTTGCCCATCATCACCGCGTCCTTGCACCTTAAAGCCGCCAAGAGTATGGACTGATTGTGGGGTCAGACCAAGATGTCCCATCACTGGAATACCAGCTGCAATTAACTTCTCAATCTGTGGCACCACCTTCGCACCGCCCTCAAGCTTTACTGCGCCAACCTTTGCCTCTTTAAAAAATCTTATCCCAGTACTTAATGCCTGCTCTGGGGATGCTTCATAGGAGCCAAATGGCAGATCTGCTACCACCATCGCTTTGCTACTTGAATTAACCACCGCCCGGGCCATGGGAATTAGCTCATCAACAGTACTGGAATTGTGTTTTCAAAGCCTAAGAAATTATTACCAGCAGAGTCGCCCACCAATAAAACTGGAATATTTGCACCATCAAAAATCTCCGCAGTGATCTGCTCATAGCAGGTCAGCATNGCAAATCTTTCACCCGATCGTTTTTTGGCAGCTAAATCTGCAGTGGAGATTCGCACACTTTGAGCATTGCTCATACTTACTCCTTTTAGATCAAGGCCTATAAATAAGGTCCCTGTCTTTGCTAGGTAGGGATGAGTTTAACTTAACTGCCAAGATCCCACCACCTGAGGTACTCTTGAAAAGTGAGCCAGACCGGACAGATCAGAATCGCACTTGCCCAGATCAACCCAACTGTTGGTGATCTAAGTAAGAACTCTGACCTAATATCAAAGTACGCCTTTGATGCTGCCAACGCTGGCGCAGTAGTTGTGGTCTATCCAGAGATGGTCTTAACCGGATATCCAGTTGAGGATTTAGCAAACCGACCATCATTTAGAGCCGCTTCAATCACAGCGGTGAGCGCCCTTGCTACTCGAATTAANAATGAGGGCAATGGTGATTTAACCTTATTAGTTGGCTATCTTGGGCAAAGTGATACTGGGCGGCCACAAAACTGCATTGCAGTTATTTACCGCGGTGAGATAGTTGCNACCTATATCAAGCACCATCTGCCAAATTATGGCGTCTTTGATGAGTATCGAAACTTCTCACCTGGAAATCACTCATTAGTAATTCGAGTATGCGGTGTTGATATTGGTATTGCAATTTGTGAGGATATTTGGCAGAACGGTGGCCCAGTTGCTGAGCTGACCAAACGCCGTATTGGCTTATTACTTGTGCCAAATGGCTCGCCCTATGAGATCAATAAAGATGATGCCAGATTAGCTTTAGTACAAAAGCGGGCGAATGAGGTTGGCGCACCACTTGCCTATGTCAATATGACCGGTGGCCAAGATGATTTAGTTTTTGATGGCGACACAATTGTGGTTGGTCCAACAGGTGAGGTAATTGCTAGAGCCCCACAATTTGAAGATGGATTGATGGTGATTGATTTAGATGTCAGGCTCACCTCATCTGATCCAGATTTAATTATCTCTAACCCACCAATTTTAAAGTATAAGAAGCTGCAATCTGGTGTGGCTAGAAGGCTGGGAGATCTAGAGGAGATCTGGCAAGGATTAGTAGTTGGGCTTCGTGATTATGTGGAGAAAAATAATTTTAAATCAGTAATTCTTGGCTTATCTGGCGGCATTGATTCAGCTTTGACTGCAGCCTTAGCAGCCGACGCCCTGGGTAGTAATCGAGTTTATGGGGTGGCACTACCTAGTAAGTACTCATCGGCGCACTCACTTGCTGATGCGAAGGAGCTTGCGATAAATACCGGTTTAAATTATCGAATAATTGAGATCACTCCGATGGTGGCAAACTTAATTGAAAACCTACATTTGGCTGGAGTTGCTGAGGAGAATCTGCAAGCACGGGTGCGAGGGATTACCTTGATGGGATTATCAAATCAAGAGGGACATTTAGTTCTTGCCACCGGTAATAAATCTGAATTAGCAGTTGGTTACTCCACCTTGTATGGCGATGCTGTTGGGGGATTTGCGCCAATAAAAGATCTGTATAAAACACAGGTTTGGCAGTTGGCAAAATGGCGCAATGAGTTAGCGATCTTGCAAGGGCAAACTCCACCTATTCCAATTAACTCAATTGAAAAAGAGCCAAGTGCTGAGTTGGCACCAAACCAAAAAGACTCTGATTCACTGCCCCCTTACACAACACTTGACCAGATCTTGGCAATATATATAGATCAAGATGGTGGCAGACCTGCTGCGATCGCTGCCGGTTTTGATCCGGCCTTAGTCGATAAGGTAGTTAGGTTGGTAGATCGGGCTGAGTATAAAAGGCGGCAGTATCCACCAGGGACAAAGATCTCAAGTAGGGCATTTGGTAAGGATCGAAGATTGCCGATTACATCACATTGGAATGAATCTTAAGAATTTTTACGCTTGCCTTACAACTCGCAAAGCATTCGCAAGTAGCAATTAATCAGATCATTTCCTACACTTTTGCAATGGCGCAATCATCAAAGAACCTGACTCAAACTAAACATTGGTTCTTCACCCGTCGTCGGGTGGTTGATTTCGGCCGTATTTCCTCAACTAGCTGCTAATTAAAAGTATTTGCCTTGGGCATAGCCCAGCTGTTTCACCTGCCTTAAAAATAATTTAAATCAAACCTACAAGGAGAATAAATGAAAATTTATAACAATATAACTGAAGTCTTTGGCAACACCCCGTTGGTGAAGCTAAACAAGATTATGACCAACTCCAGCGCAACTGTGCTGGCCAAACTTGAGTTTTATAACCCAACCTCAACTGTTAAGGATCGTTTGGCAATTGCTATGGTGGACGCAGCCGAAAAATCAGGTGCGCTAAAACCTGGTGGCACAATCGTGGAGGCAACAAGTGGCAACACCGGTATCGCACTTGCGATGGTAGGAGCAGCTCGCGGATATAAAACTATTTTGGCTATGCCAGAGTCGATGTCTAGTGAGCGCAAAGCTTTGCTTAGGGCATTTGGCGCAGAGTTAATTCTTACCCCAGCTGCAGAAGGAATGAAGGGTGCAGTAGCAAAAGCTGAGACCTATAAGGATTCTGGCGCAGTTTACGTTAGCCAATTTGAAAACGAGGCTGGTCCAGATATTCACCGTCGAACAACAGGCGAGGAGATCTGGCGTGATACCGATGGCACCGTTGCTGCAGTTATTTCAGGTATTGGCACAGGTGGAACAATCACTGGAGTTGGCCAGTTATTAAAATCTAAAAATCCTGCGATAAAAATATTTGGCGTTGAACCCGCTGCCTCACCAATTTTAAATGGTGGTGAGCCAGGTAAGCACCCTCTGCAAGGAATCGGAGCAAACTTTGTGCCACCAGTTTTAGATAGAAAAATCTATGATGAAATTTTTGATGCTTCAGCCGATGATTCAGTTAAGTATGCTCGCGAGGCTGGCACCAAAGAGGGAATTTTAGCTGGGCTCTCATCTGGAGCAGCTCTTTGGGCTGCGCATCAAGTAGCGCAGCGAGATGAGTTTGCTGGTAAAACTATTGTGGTAATCATTCCTTCATTTGGTGAGCGATACCTATCCACAATTTTATTTGCAGATTTGACTGCTTAAATTGCTGCACCGAATCACCGAAGATCTTAAGGCCGCGCTCCGGCAAGATCCGGCTGCGCGCAATTGGTTTGAGGTATTACTTACCTACCCAGGATTGCATGCGGTTTGGGGATACCGGATTTCGCATTTCTTATGGCGAGTAAAACTTAAGTTAATTGCCCGGATCTATTCAAATTGGATAAGGGCGGTAACTGGTGTTGAGATTCATCCAGCAGCAAAAATTGGTAGAAGATTATTTATTGACCATGGCATGGGAGTTGTAATTGGTGCTACTGCTGTGATTGGTAATGATGTAATGATTTACCATGATGTCACATTGGGTGCTCGCACTAATGAGCCAGGAAAGCGGCATCCAAGTATTGGAAATAATGTAGTAATTGGGGCAGGGGCCAGAGTAATTGGTGATATAACAATTGGGGACGGCGTTCGAATTACTGCAAACATGGTGGTTATAAAAAGTGTGCCAGCTCGGACAAATATAGATTCATCGGAGTTTTTCGCCATCTAAACAGGGTTAAACCCCGCTTAATTTGGCTAGTTAACATGGCTGTAATTATTGCCCGCTTTAATAACACCTATGAGTTCGGTAAATGATTTAGCAAAACAACAAGAGTTTGTGCAGCGCACTGTTGAAGAGCGCAACATACGGTTTGTCAGACTTTGGTTTACTGACGTATTAGGATTTTTAAAATCAGTAGCAATTGCACCAGCAGAGCTTGAGAACGCATTTACAGAAGGAATTGGTTTTGATGGCTCAGCGATTGAAGGCTTTGCCAGAGTTACTGAAGCAGATATGTTGGCAAAACCAGATCCGGCTAGTTTTTCTATCCTGCCATGGCGAACAGAATCTCCAGGAGCTGCAAGAATGTTTTGTGATATCTCACTTCCTGATGGCAGCCCAGCCTCAGTAGATCCGCGCCGAGTTTTACGCCAAACATTGGAAAGAGTGGCAAAGCTTGGTTACACCTGTTACACCCATCCTGAGATTGAATTTTTCTTATTTAAAGATGAACCAAGACCAGGCCAAGAGCCAGTACCAGTTGATTCAGCTGGTTACTTTGATAACACACCTTCAGTGGTTGGTCATGATTTTAGAAGGCAAGCAATTACCTTGCTTGAAGCAATGGGAGTTTCAGTTGAGTTCTCCCACCATGAGGGTGGACCAGGTCAACAAGAGATTGATCTGCGGTATGCAGATGCACTATCAACAGCAGATAACATCATGACTTTTAGGCATGTGATCAAAGAGGTGGCACTAGATCAAGGATTTTTTGCATCCTTTATGCCAAAACCATTTACTAATCATCCAGGCTCTGCAATGCATACTCATATTTCATTATTCGAAGGTGAAAAAAATGCTTTTTATGAAGAGGGTGCGCCAATGCAACTATCAAAAGTTGGCAGATCATTTATTGCTGGGATTATTAAACACGCGGCTGAAATAACTGCGATAACAAATCAATGGGTCAATTCCTATAAAAGATTAAGTGGTGGCGGAGAAGCACCTGCCTTTGCTACTTGGGCACAAGCTGATCGCAATGCGATGGTTCGAATCCCAACTTATAAACCAAAAAAAGAGGCATCAACTCGAATTGAGGTCAGATCCCCAGACTCTGCATGCAATCCATATCTAGCATTTGCGGTAATTATTGCGGCTGGCATCGCAGGCGTTGAGGGAAAGTATGAGCTAAAAGAGAACTCAAATCCGACGCCGCTGCCAACTGATTTGGCTGAAGCGATTAGCGCAATGGAGAAAAGTGAATTGGTAAAGAAAACTTTGGGAGATGATGTTTTTGAGTATGTATTGCTCAATAAACGAGCTGAGTGGGATGAGTACCGCAAGCAAGTCAGCGCCTATGAATTAAGCAGGTATTTACCAGTACTTTAAAGCTTAGCTATCTGATGACAACCTTATTTTTAACCGCACCCTTTGGGCGGTAAGTAGCTCTTGGTTGAGCTTTCGGAAAATCCCCACTT
>JGI25907J50239_1000168_pt1 | contig 15547 bp, 4 predicted proteins | sample LauGreSpBDMM15SN_2_FD_50239 | JGI IMG/M metagenome (IMG submission 50239) | reverse complement strand
TATAGATATACTGATTTAGAACGTATGTTTAATATTGATCCGGCAATTATAACAAAAGGAAATAGATATAGATATGATTATTCTTTAAGTATATCTAAAGCNTTTACTCAATATTTTTCTCAANGTACTTTACAAAGCAGGTATTATAATCCTCAAGTTTCACAACTTTGTTATACTTATTATCCTGATAGAATATATTATTCTTTACAACAACAGGATGAATCATTTAAAGATAGTTGGTTTATATATTTAGCAAATAATTACAAAGAATTTAAATCACAAGTAAGTGGTGTAAAAAGTGTAAATAAAAGTGGTATACTAATTACATTTAAAAATGATGGTCCTTTAATGTTCCAAGGTACTGATCAGTTACAAACTGATTTAGGAACTAAACTTACTATTGGAGATGGAGGATTATTTTCACAACCTGGACAAGCTATAACAAATGCTGATAAATCATATGAATATGGTTCATCACAAAATAGATTATCAGTTATTGCATCTCCTGTAGGAATATATTATATATCTCAAAATCAAGGTAAGATTTTTACTTATGGTCAAGGATTAGAAGAAATATCTTCTATAGGATTAAAGTGGTGGTTTAATTTATTTTTACCATATAAACTTACTGATGACTTTCCTGATTATCCATATAAAGATAATCCAGTAGCTGGTATAGGTTGTCAAACTATGTATGATAGTGATAATACAATGTTATATTTTAGTAAAAAAGATTATAGGTTAAGACAAGTTACTGATCCAATTCCAAGAGCACCTGGTACAGTTGCTTACATACCTTTAATAACATATGGTAAAGATAGTGGTAGAGGAGATTACTTTACATTAAATGGACAAGGAAGATATTTATTAGGAGATCCTTTCTTATTTGAAGATGCTTCTTGGACAATAAGTTATGACCCAAAAATAAAAGCATGGATTTCTTTTCATGACTGGCATCCTAGCTTATCTTTAGGTACCAAAAATACTTTTTTAACAACCGGAGANATAGGAAAACAAAATTCATTATGGAAACATAATTTTATATGTAATAACTTTTGTAATTTTTATGATACACCATATCCTTTTGAAGTTGAGTTTCCTCACATTACTGGACAAACAGTAACTACTATAAGATCATTTGAATATATTTTAGAGTGTTATAAAAGATCAAGTATTAACTGTGTTGACCAGTTTAAAATTTTAGATTATAATTTTGATAAGGTTGTTATATTTAATAATGAACAAGTATCTGGATATTTAAATTTAAATATATTTCCAAAAAACAATGTAACTTTAAGTTTAACATATCCTAAATTAAATACAACAAACTTTGCTTCTTATGATATACTATTTTCTAAAGAAGAAAGTAAATATAAATTCAATCAATTTTGGGATATAACAGCAGACCGTGGTGAATTTCCATTAGGTTCAGGTTATCCTCCATTAGGACCAGTAATTCCTGGTACAACTGTATTGTCTGGAACTTATATTGAAAGAAATATATGGATAACAGATGCAAGTGGTTATAAAAAAATATTAAACCCATCTAATTTAAATTATGCTAAACCACCATTAGAAAGAAAAAAGTTTAGAAGTTATTTAAATTTTTTAAATTTAACAAGAAATGCAGCACCTGTTGGAGTTATAAATGATGTTAATATGATAATTAAAGTGTTTGATGCTAAAATTCAAATATCTCCTAGGTAATGAAAAAATATATAACAAAACAGTCTGGTATAAAAGGAGCTGGTAAAGGTTTATTTACTAAAGACTTTTTTAAAAAAGGTGAGGTAATTGGATTAGCTCATGTTGATGATCAACCTGCATCTGAAATTGGAAAGAATCATAATCATAATGAAAAAAATCCTACAGCTTATAGTAAAAAAATAAATAATAAAAGATTTATTTATGCTTCAAAAGATTTAAATCCTGGAGAAGAAATTACTACTAACTATAGATTACAACCTGAATTAGAACAACCTGAAGATTTTATGCGTAAAGGTGGTTCTGTTTTAAGATTGCCTAATAAAAAAAATTCTAAAGGATACTCAAGAAGTCTTAGTGCAACTAATAAACTTTTTACACAAAATTTTTTATTTGCAAAACCTAAGTCTAGAAAGAATAAAGTATTTGATCCTAACTCAAAATATTATGCAGAAGGTGGTTCTTTGCTTACTAAGAAAGTAACATGTAAAAAGTGTGGTTGGAAATGGGATGCTGAAGATGGTGGTAAAGATATTACTACATGCCATGAATGTGGTGGTCAAGGATTAATTCATGCACAAGATGGTGGTAACAAAGATGCAATGACTGGTATGATGAAAGCCAGACTAGCATATGCTAATGAGTTTGGTAACCCAGCTGCTGAAAGAATGATTAACCTACCAGACAATCCTTATCAATTTGATAATGGTGATACTGGTACACATTACATGGCTAGTTATGATAATTATGCAGTACCACAAATACAAGATGAGAATGGTGTACTACAACTTGGAGACTATGGTCCGGAATCTAATGAAGCTATAAGATTTGATTCAGATGAAGATGCTAATTATTTTGCAGAAAATTATAAAGATGTTTCTCCAGGATTTATAGAAGCTGATCTTGATGAAGATGAGATAGAAGAATATAGAAGAGGAGGATACATAGTAGAAGAAATAGATAATTTTCAAAAAGGTGGTATATCTAAAGTTTCATCTAATTCTTCTGATAATACAAGAGTAAACTATCAAAAACCTTTAGTTAAATCATTTAATAGAAGTAATAATTTAGAAAGTTTTTATAAAAAAGAAAGAGAAAAAGATTTACAAAAACAAAAAGATGCAACTGCTTATCATGATAAAACACAAAAAGTAAAACAAATTCAATCTTTTGGTGAGTTTATAAATCAAGATGTTCGTGGAATACCAACTTATGAACAACACATGGCACAAATAGCTAATGATAAAAAGTTATTAAAGAAAGAATTAAAACCTTATTTTGAAACTGAAAAAGAAATTAATCAATTTCTTGCTGAACAATATAGTCGTCCTATAGCTTCAGCTGCAAATAATTGGAATGATGGTCCAATTCAAATGATGTATCCTGAAAAATATTTTATAGGACCTGGTGGTGGAATGATTGGTAATATTAAAAATTTTGGTAAAAACACATTTAATTTAGGTAAAAAAGTACTTTCTAATCCATATGTTGCTGGTAGTTTAAATGCTTATTTTGGAACTGAAGGAATAAAAGAATTTAGTAATCCAAATAGTCTTACTAGAAAAAGTATGAGTAGAGCCTATAATAATCCTACAGAGAGTAATATAGGTGATGCTGCTTTTGATGTTAGTATGAACTCATTAAACTTTGTTGGCTTACCTTTTAGTAAAGCTATAAAAGGTTCTAAAAATTTAATTAATAATACATATAAAATTAATCCTTGGGCATTTAAACCTAATCCAGAAGCTTATTATAGAGGTATAGGAAAAGAAGGATATAAAGATGCTATAGAGTCTAGAGTATTAAGAACAAATAGAAATCCAAATTGGACTGATTCTCCTGGTGATTCTCCTTATTTTTTTAGTGGAAAAAACTTTGAAGGTATAAAACAATATGAACCTAATGTAATTACAGAAGTTACAAATCAACCTATGAGAGCAAGAACTTTTTCAAGACTTGCAGGACAGGGAGATGAAAGTGTTTTTCAACCAATTAGATATACAGGACAGAAGTGGGCAGGGACAGATATTGTTGAAAAATTACCAAATATATCTTTAGGTGAAAATACAAAATTTTATAAAAAACATTGGTTAAAAGGATATAAAGAAGTTCCAAAACAATTACCAAGTTCTCCTAATGTAGATTTTTCTAAATATTTAACACAAGAAGAAGCTATAGCTGCAAGAGCTGAAAGATTAATTTCTCAAAAAAATAAACCAGGTTGGAATGAACAATTAACTCCAGAATTAGAACAAAGATTATCTACTGCTGTAGAAAGACATAATCCTGCTTCTAATTATCCAGGAGAAAAATTAGGATCAAATACAATGGGTAGAACAGCTACAGAAGTAAGTAAAGATGCTAATTTAAGTGGTATTCCTTTAAATGAAGCTAATAAAGCAAGAATTGCTGCACATGAAACTGGACATTATTATTCTAATAGTCCTGCTGAAGGTGCAGAGTGGTTAAAACCATTTAATTTAAATAAATTAGAAAGTTATAAAACTAAAACTTATTTAAAAGGTAAAAATAGATCAGCTAATTATGCTAATGAAATTAGAGAAAGAGCTGCTCAGTTAAAAGATTATATTGCACAAAAAAATGGAATTCCTTTAAATCAAGATTTTAAAATTACACAAGTACAATTAGATGATGCTATTAAAAATTATGTAAAAGATACAGGATTAGATAATACAATGTCTAAAATGTTAGGAGCTTTAAAAGATAAAAAAGGTTTATTAAAAACAATGAATAAATATGCTCTTGGAACTGTACCAATAATGATAGGAGCAGAAACCTTACAACAAAAAAAACAAGGTGGAACAACTAATGATTATGTAGAGTTAGATCTAACACCAGAAGAAATAAAAGATTTAATAGCACAAGGTTATGTAATAGAAGAACTTAATTAAACTTATTAAGTTTATTGAATAAATTAAAATTTAGTATATTAAATATATAATATGTAGTTATGAAAGTTAGAATTTATAAATCACCTGATGGAAATGGTAAGTATCTTAATAAGACAAGTCAGTTTTTAGAAAAAGCTCAAAAAGGAGGAGCTATTAAAAAAGTTATACAATTAGCATTAGATTTTGATAAAGCTGATGAAATACAAAAAGCTATTAACATAGCAAAAGCTATAGATAAAAATAATGAATTAGCTAAAGCTGCCGGAGCCATTAAATATGGTGAAGGAATTAAAAAAGCAACTACAGCATCATCAAAAATTGAAATAAAAAATCCATCTTATTATCAACAACTTTTAGATAATACAAATAACTTAAGTCCATCAACTAGAAAATTTCATAATGATGTATTAAAATCTGTAAATAATAATAAAGGTATGGTATCTCAAAAACAATATAATATTTTAAAAAATATTGAAAATGGTACTTTTAATAAATATCAATTTGGTGGAACACCAGAAAATAATCAACAATTTCAAGGAAGTAATAGTAGTCAAAAAGAAGCATCTTTAATATTAGCTTCTGTTTATAATGCAATTAAAAAAGGGCAATCTCCAGAAGATGTGTATGATGCATTAATAGCTCGTAAAATGGATTCAAAACAGGCTACACAAATTGTAACTTCTGTTGTTGATTATATGATAGAGAATGATGAGTATACTGATGAAGATGCTGAAAATAATAAAAAAGCTAGAGAAGAAGAAGAACAAAAATATGAAGATCCAAATCAAGCAATAGAACAACAAAAAGATGAGGAAGCTGAAAATCAAATGAATCAGTATAATGAACAAAGTTTAGAAGTTGCAAATGATACATCTGCTATAGAACAAGAAGAAGAAGATGCAGCAAATAGTAGTCAAGATTATTTAGGTTTTCAATATGGTGGTGCTTTAGGACAAGCTGTTAAAAATCAAGAAGAAGATGAAGAAGATTTAACAGATGAAGAAGAAGTAATAGATGAAGATCAAAATTATATAAAAGAAGAAAATGAAAATTTTACTTCTGAATTAGAAAAATTAATTGCTAATTCTCTAGGTACTCAAAATATAGATTATTCAAGTATTGATGACTATACAATACCATATCAACCAATTATTGAAACTGGAGATTATTTTGAAAATAATGATTCAAATTTTACAGAAGAATATGCTAAATATGGAGGTACTTCTAAAAAAAGATTTTCTAAAAATGTTTTTAATCTTTTGAAAAAAGAAGAAGGTGGTGTTCAAAATAATTCAGAAAATACTGAAAAAGAATCTTTAACAAAAGCAAAACAAACTGATGATTTACAAGATTCAGTAAAAAAAACATTAACTGATTTTGTTGAAGCTGTTGGAATGACATCTAAAAAATTCAAAATGGATGAATGGTTTAAAAAAATGAAAGAAGTAAATGATCCAATGCTTGAACAAATATTAAATCCACAGTCACAAAATAAACCAATACAAGATCAAAATCAACAAGCTGCTCAAATGTTGGGTACTCAAAATTCTACATCTCCTGCTTTAGAAAATCAACAAGATACTATGGCTTATGGTGGTGAATCAACATACCCACAGTTTAAACCTGGAGGAAGATTCCGTAAAGCTGTAGAAAAATATTTTCCAGGAAACATTTTAAATTCTCCAAATCCATCTCGTAATGTTATAACAAAAGTATATAATCCAAGAACTGGACAAATGGTTGATTTACCTACTGGAGATGCTAAATTTGATAGAGTTGAAGTAACTAAAAGAAATTGGTTACATAAACCTAAAAAGTATACTGTATTTTATAATAATAAAAATGCACCGACTCATCTTAATCCTGATAGTAAATATACCCCTAATGCTACTGAAATAGTAGATAGTAAAAATTCTTCATTAAATAATAAAAGTGAAAAAAGTAATGTTGATNGTTTAAGTTTTCTGGCCAGAATGGCAATTAATAAAGGAGAAAGACAAAATGAAAGAAACAGTAGAAGACTTGAAAGAAGAGGACTTGATGAATATGGTAATCTAATAGAAGGAAATAATCAAAGTGAAATATTAGATGAAGATGGTAGATTAACAAGAGATAATGAAGGAAACTGGTATGATAGAAATGATAATATAATACCAGGAAAGAAAAGTCCTAGTGAAGTTCCAGGTTATTATGATTATTTATATAAAGATATAAATGTTTTAAATGGTGATTATAATAATGATGGTTATGTAGATGCTTTAGATTTTATAAATTCTCCAGAAAATAAACAATATGGTGGAAGTTTAAATAAATTTCTTCCAAAAAAAGTTGTAGGTGGTCCACCACCTTGTGGTGCTGGTGAAACATTAGATCCAACTACAAATAAATGTGTAGCTAGTCCAGTTAATAATAATCAAACTTTTAATACACCTAATGATTCTATTTTTTCTGTTAATACACAATCAAATTCAAGTTCTAACGTTTTAGGGCCTCCTGTTATAGGTGCTCCTGTTAATGATTTTTGGGCTAATCAAGATTCATTTAATAAACCAAATAATGTTAATATTGATCCTAAATATGATCCAAGTTTAGATCCAGATGCTATGCCAAAGTTACCTATTAATAGTGTAAAAGATTATTTTAAACCAAAAATACCAATTCCAAATGCTAATGATCAAATAGCAGTTGATGTAGAAAATAAAAACAATAAAGGAAAACTTACATTTGGTAAAGATAATACTGGAGTTAGTGAAGCAAGATTAAGTTTATTTAATACAGGGGTTGATATGTTAGATAGTGCTAGTAGAAATATTGACTATCAAAAATCAGCAGCTGAAATGCAAGAAAATACTTCTTCTAATAATCAATATGCAAATAAAACAACTATGGATTTTGGTGATCATGATCCTAATTCAGGTTTATTTAGACCTAATGAAATGGGACAAAAAAGAGATAGTCGTAGTGCACAATATGGTGGATACATAGATGAAGAAGAATATGATCTTTATGCAGATGAAGATGAAGAAGATGAATTAGCTTATGCTAAAGGTGGTGAAAAAATAACATATATGTCTGAAGATCAAATTAGAGCTTTTATGGCAGCAGGTGGACAAGTTGAATTTTTATAAATAATTAATTATGTACTATAAAGTAAGAATAAAATCTTTACCAAAAGCAAAAGTTGGCTATCAAGTAGATGGTTCTTTATCAAATGATATTTTATCTTTTGGAGATTCAAAAAGTAAACCAGATCTTATAAAAAGTAAATACATTACTAAAGTTCCTAGAGCAGAAGCAAACTTAGAAGCAGAAGGTGGTGAAACAGTTTATGGAGATCTTAATGGTGATAGTTTTCCTGAACATAAAATAATTAAAGGACCAAGACATAGTAGTGGAGGAGTACCTTTAAAACTACCAGATGATACATTTATTTTTAGTGATACAGCATCAATGAAAATAAATGATCCTATTATTTTAAAAATGTTTGGTAAAGTTGCTAAAAAAGGAAAAGGAAATAAAGGTTATACTCCAGCTACATTAGCAAAACAATATGATATTGATTCGTATAGAGTAATACTACAAGATCCTAACTCTGATCCTATTTCTATAAAAACGGCTGAGTTAATGATTAAAAATTATAATTTAAAACTAGGTGCCCTAGCTTTAGCTCAAGAATCTAAAAAAGGTTTTCCACAAGGTATTCCTACAGTAGCTGAAGCATATATGGAAATAATGGGAATTGAACCTGAAGAAATATTACCTCCTAATTTACCTGAGCCTATGTCTCAAGAACAATTAGAAACACCAACTATTGAAGAAGAAGAAGAAGATCCTACAAGTGATCAAGTAGCTAATGATNATACATTAACTGAAAACAATGTTGTNCCTGAAGAATCAGATATNGNACAAGAAGAAGAATTTGCAAGTCCTGAAGAAATGATGCGTTATGGTGGAATGAGAAGANTAAGAAGAGCACAAGAAGGTATNCAACAAATGTCAGAAGAAGAAATGATGGCATTACAACAACAACAAGCTCAACAACAAGCTGATCAACAAATGTCTAGTCAAAATGAAAGTATGATGCAAGAACAACCTCAAATTGATGAACAAAAAATTCAACAAATTGAACAAAGTGTTGAACAAGCAATAAACCAAGGAGCTGCTCCTGAAGAAGTAGTTATGCAATTATTAAAAGCACAAATACCTCCAAATTTAATTGAACAAATTTTTGTTGAATTAGGAATGCCTCAACAACAAGTAAAAGAATTATTAATGAGTCTTATACAAAATGTTGAAAATGATCAAGCACAACAAATGAATCCAAGACAGCAACAAGCAATGTCTGAAGAAGATATGATGGCTATGCAACAACAAGACCCAAGACAGATGCAACAAGCTCCTATGGCAGCTTATGGTATGGAAATGGGTGGTTATGATATGCCATTCTATGATGATTCATATGAAATGGCTTTTGGTGGACAAAAGAAATTTAATAAAAATCATGTTACTGTTTTAAAATTTCAAGGTGGTGGTCAACCACCAGAAGGTGTAATTATAAAAAGAGCTGATTATCAAACAGATGCTGATTATAAAAAAGCTGTAAAAAAAGAAATTTATAATAATAAAACTAGTGGAAAAAAAGTTTATACTCTTAATACAAATGGAAAATATTCTGCAGTAACTGTAAAAGAAGATGTTGGTACTGATTATACAGGAGATATGACAAATTGGTCTGGTAATAAAAGAGCTGCATCTAGATTTGCTTCTATGCAAGAATCATTAGCAGATCCTACTGTTGCAAAGTTATTTGCACAAGCTACAAGAGAAGCTATAAAAGATAAAGAAAGTTATAGAAAAAAAGGTGCAGGAAATAGATATAATACTACATGGGATCAAGCAGGTTATGGAAATCCTGATGATTTAAAAGATGAAGAAATTGTTAAAGAATTTTTAGATTTTCAAGAAAGAAATTTAAAATTAGCATCATCAGGAAATGAAGCTTTTTTATATAATGATAGAGACGGTAAATTAAGAAAAAAGAATGGAACTGGTTCGGGTGATAATTTAGGTTTTGTAGAATTAATGCAAGGGTTAAAGAAAAATGATGCTACTGGTAAACCAACTAATGAACGTCTATATACAGATGCTGAAATTGAAGCTAAATATCAAAAAATGTTAAAAGAAGTTCCTACATTAGATAAAGCATTTGAAAGTATAGGTTTACCAATGACTGCTGTTAATTCAGGAAATACTCCTGCAAACAAAAAAGCAAGATTACAACAAGCAACTTTTATTGGTTATGATAATCTAATTAAAAAACGAGATGCAGGTAAATTAACACCAGATGAAACATATTTATTAGATGAATGGAAAGGTAATTTAGAAAGAGGATATAATGATGAAAAATTAGGTACTGGTAGTCGTATTAGTCCAGCTGAAGGTTATTTAACTAATACATCTTCTGGACAAAATGCAAATAAAATAAATAATAGTTTTATAGAAGATGAAATTCCTGGTAAAACTCCTTGTATATGTAAAGTTAATGGAAAAGAAGAACCAGGAGTAGACAATCCTAATTATGATTCTTCTAAACCTTCTGATGAAGCAAGTAATAATCCATGTATGCCATGTAAAAAACCTGTTAAAGAAGAAGCTAAATGTCAATGTATAGACAAAAGTAAAGATGGTTATCAAGAAAAAGATAAAGATGGTAACTGTCCATGTACTCCTGAACCAGATGATAAGTGGTGGCTTCAAGATAATATAAATGTTATGGGAGCTGCACAAGATTTAGCAAGTATTAAAAAATATTTACCATGGGCTGCAAAAGTTGATCTTGAAGAACCAAGACCTACATTTTTAGATCCTACAAGAGAACTTGCAGCACAATCTGAACAAGCTAATATAGCTTCTCAAGCTTCTGCATCTTTTGCAGGTGCTCAAGGATTAGGTGCAAGAAATGCTGCAACTCAAGGAAATGCGGCAGCTCAAGCAGCAAATACTTTAAGTAATATAAATAATCAAAATGTAAACATAGCAAATCAATTTGAAGATAAACAAGTTAATATAAGAAATCAAGAGTCTATGGCTAATCAACAAATAGCTACACAAATGTATGATAAAAATACTATTGCAAATCAACAATTTGATAATGCTAAATTAGCATTAAGAGGTAATTTAAGAAAACAGTATAATAATGCTATAACTAATAAAGCTAATACAGCTATGTTAAATAGATTATATCCTAATCAAAAAGTAAAACCTGAAGATGGTGGTATGCCTGGTTTTCAATATAATGGAGAAGAACTTACTGGTACAGTAACATCAGATAATTATAATGTTTATCTTAAAGAATGTCAAGCTGCTTTTCCAACAGGAAATCCTGCTGAATTAAATGCTTGTATAAAACAAAAAACTAGTATGTCAGGAACTACAGCAAAAGATACTTTAGTAAATTCATATCCTGAATCTGGAAAATATGGTGGACAACAACCAATAAAACAATTTAAATATGGTGGTTTTATTTATAATGTTTATCCTGATTATTAACTGATAAATTTTTAAAGTTTATTAAACTTATAATATTTTAATATATTTACAATATATAATTACTTATGGCAACGTACATACAAGGTGTTACAGATTACATTCCAGACTATCAGCCTTTTCAACCTGATTTAAATTTTATTGGAAATTATTTGCAAACAAAACAAAATCAATATGATTCTAACTTTAAATCATTAAATAATTTGTATGGTAAATATCTTTATGCAGATTTAACCAGAGAACCAAATATTAAAAAAAAGGAAGAATATTTAAAACAAATTGATTTTAATTTAAAAAGAGTGTCTGCATTAGATTTATCTATACAAAGTAATGTTGATCAAGCTGCTCAAATATTTACTCCGTTCTATAAAGATCCTTATCTAATGAAAGATATGGCTTATACTAAAGATTTTAGTAATAAGTATAATGCAGTTATGGCTTTAAATAAATCTTTAGATCCAAAATTAAAAAATACTTATTGGTTAACAGGTGTTGAAAAAATGATGTTTGAAAAAGAAGAATTTAAAAATAGTACTGATGATGAATCATTACAATTTTCAAATGTAGAATATACTCCTTATAAAAATCCCGTTGATACTTATGTAGAAAATGCTAAAAAATTAGGAATAAGTGCAGACATTACTAAATCAAATGGAAGATATTTTATAAGAAAGAAAAATGGAGATATGATTATTCCATCTTTACAAAATATTTTTGCAGCTGATTATGCATCAGATCCAGCATTACAAGCAGTTCATAAAGCTGAAGCTTATGTAAATAGAAAAAAAGATATTAAAGAACATGCTTCAGAATTTAATGGTAATTTAGTTGATGCTGAAAGAAGTTATCTTACAAAACAATATGCTACAATTCAAGAATATATTAAATTAAAACATCAAGGAAATGTAGAAGAAGTTAAAAAGTTAGATATAAAAGTTGAAGAAGGAAAGAAAAATCTTGAAACTGGTAAAGGAAATCAATTTACTCCAGGTTATTTTAGAAGTTTAGACGAAGCATTATCTGTTGCTACAACAAATGAATCTTATACAGGTAAATTAAATGATGAAATATCAAATAAAACAAGTAAAACAGCAACAACAATAGGTTCAACTCCTGATCCTTTAAATAATATTTCTTTATTTAGAGCTCAAGTTGATGCTGGTACTGCTGCTATGTTAGCTGAAANAGATATTAATTTAGCTGCATATAAATATTCTAGAATTGGAATAGTTGAAGACATGTCTCCAGATGCTTATGGTGTTTCAGNNCAAAATGATGCTTATGCAAGAGCTAGACAAAAAAATCAACAACAGCATCAAGAAAAAATGCTTGATAAAAAAATACTTGCTGATGTAAAAAAAGTAATGCTTGAACAAGGTGTTAAAAATGGTTCATATATTGGAATTGAACCAGAGATAGATCCAGAAACTGGTAAACTTACAGGTAGTTTTGTGGGTATTCCAAATCCTGCAAATAATGAACCATATAATATATCAGGTGGAAATACAAAAGGTGGTGCTACTGATATGGGAGCATCTATATTAGCAGAAAATAAAAATATAGAAAAGAAATTATCAGATGAAGTAATACCACCTTTTGAAAGTATGTTGCATTTTATTAAAACAGCTGAAATAAATGAGGATTTAACTCATGAACAAGCAAATTCAATTTTTCATCCAAGTGGAAAAATTACTAATATGGGAACACTTATAAAAAGTCTTGACCGAAGTAATTCAAAACAAGGTAGAATTAACCGTGCAAAATCTGCATATCAATCTATAACAGAAAAAATAGATGATGCTACTGCAACTACTAGAGAAAATTTTACTAAAGAATATAATAATAATCCTTTAACTTTTTTACAAGGTAAAGGTGCTAAATATGTACAAGGAGTATACAATAGAGTATTAGAATTTGCTAATGATCAAAAAGGAAATCCTGATAAGGTAGCATATAATTATTTAAATGATNGTTCTCATATAAAAATGAGAAATTATATGCATTTTATAGAAGGAAATGAATATGTAGAAAAATCTAATAGAGATGCTGTATTAAAAACTTTAAGATCTTCTACTGAAATAAGTGGAATTGATCCTAGTAAAAGAAAAGATATTACAAATCTTTTCTTAAACAGTGATTTATCAAAAGTTAGTGAAGAAGAATTTATTGCTAAAGCTATGCAAACATACAAAACTTCTGTTAGAAATTTATCTAATAATGGTGGTTATGGTTTAAGTGCCCAAGCTAAAAATTCTTTAATGGAAAATGAAAAAAATGAATTAGATAACATTCTTACAAAAGCAAATAATCGTGCAAAACCAGATGCTGGTAGTGCAATTGGTACTAAAGAATATCCAAATTTAACAGGTAGACAAGTTGCAGATATTGAAAATAAATATCTTACTGGAAAATTTGCTTTAAGTGGGCCAGAATCTGCTTTAAGATCTTTATATGGAAGCTTAACAAATTCTTATACAGAAATTATACAAAACGGAAGAGAAATTAAATCTTTATCACCTTTATTTAATAAAGATGGAAAAGGAAATGCTATGTATAATACAAATTTAAATGCTATAAATGTAAGTGTAAATGCTATTCAAAGTCAAGGTTTTAAATCTTTTAATGAATTTCAAAAAGATGTATCTAAGATAAATTTTTATGATCAAACTAATAATCCAATTAGTTTTTATGGAGCAAATAAAACTGGACTTAATGATACAAAAGATGCATTTGAGTCTGGTTCCGATGATATTGTAAAAATTGCAGAATTAATTATAGGTAATTATTATTCTAAATTAGGTGATGATAAAACAAAAAACTTTAGATTAGCTAGTGGTCAAATTGCTCTTGAAAATAAAAATGTAGGAGCAATGGTTATTTATCCTACTAAAGATGTTTTAGATGANCTTAAAGCTGCTAAAGATGGTGGTATTATAACACAAGAAATTGCTAATGCTATTTTAAAAAATGGTGTTACTATGATGTCAAATACTAATAATTGGAAAAATTCTTTATTTACACGAAATCAAAGAACTGGTTTAGAATCTATTGTAGAATCTTTAGATGAATTTAATTATGTAGATCCTCTTGGTGCTGGAGATTTAAAAATAAGTAAAGGTACAATTAATAGTCTTGCTCCGTATACAGTAGAATTTAGTTATAATAGTTTAAATCCAGTAACTGGTAAAATGGAAAGATCAAGTGGAATTTATCCACCTATTAATATGAAAATTGATAATGCATATGATTATATACTTCAAGATTTTAGAACTATAGCTAAAGATAATGCAGAAACATGGAATGCTTTGTATTCAAATTCAAAAGTTCCAGGTGTGTCACCTAATAATCCTTTTGAATAATTTAATATTTTAAGATGGCAGAAGAAAATATTTTAGCAGATATTACTAAAATGGGTCAATTTATTAATCCAGGAACTACAGATATAGAAAATTTTTTACCTTTTGGTAATAAAGATTTTCAAACTGAGTCTTTTGATTTTGCTGTAAAACCAGAAGTTCTTCCTGTTAAAGTAAAAAGTAATATTAATCCAGAAAGTACTCCAACAATTAAACAACAAAGTATTAGAGATAATGTAATTGGTTTTCCACCTTATGATAAAAAACAAATTGCTACTAATACTAAAGATAAACTAAGAGCATTAATTGATAGAAGACAACAACAAGCATATCAAGATGAAGATAATAGTCAATATGCAAAATCTTTTATGTATGATGCTTCTAGTACTGGTGCACATAAAGCAAGATATAAAGCATACGGACAAAAAACATTTGATAAAATTGGATTTAATCCAGAATTAAATAATGAAGAAGTNTTTAATGCTAACACAACTATATTTGATGATTTTGTTAGAATGGGAACTCAAGCTGCAGCACCTATGTTTTTTCAAGGTTTATTTGCAAATCCAAAAAGTTATGCAAAAGCTTTTGTTGGAGACTTTGGACAAGATGTTGAAGAAGCAAATTCATATGAAGAATATTCTTCTATTGGTATGTCTACTAAAGGTGGCTTAGGAGGTTTTTTTAATAATGTTTTTAATAGTCTTGCTTATACAGGAGGAATAATGACTGAAGCTGCTATGGAATATGCAGCAATTGGAGCTATAGAAGGTTCATTAGTTGGACCAGAAGGAACAGTTATTGGTGGTGCTGTTGGTGGTGCTGCAGGTGCAATTAAAGGTTTATTATCAGTTCCAAAATCTCTTTGGAATATGGGTAAATATGGTGGTAAAATGCTTACTAATTTAAAAAATTTAGAAAAATTTAATGATGCTAAAAGATTATTTAATACTGCTTCTAGAACTACTGTAAATTTTATAAATCCTTTAAACAATACTGCGCAAGGTTTAGGAGCTTTTACAAGTGGAG
>JGI25907J50239_1000165_pt1 | contig 15617 bp, 13 predicted proteins | sample LauGreSpBDMM15SN_2_FD_50239 | JGI IMG/M metagenome (IMG submission 50239) | reverse complement strand
GGATCCAAGTATGAGATCAGAATGCCTGAGAACTTCAACGGTATGCTCTTTTTATACTCACATGGTTTGAGGAGTGAAGTTACGATTCCGGTCCTGCCAGTTCTTAACGAAACTGGAAAACCGATTACCGCTAACCGCGAGCCAGATGTTGGTCCAAATGAAACAGTTAACGAAACTCTGCTTAGCCAGGGTTACGCTCTAGCTGGTGTTGGTGGACGCATTAATGGTTGGGCTGTTCCAGAGGTAGTTGAATCAAATCTTCACTTAATCGTGATGGCTCAAGAAATGTATCCAAAGATCAACAAGGTCATCTCTTGGGGTGACTCACTGGGCGGTCACATTTCTCAATCCCTTTCTGAGAAATATGGAATTATCGACGCCACAGCAAATATTCACATGGCAGGCTCTGCGCCAGCACAATACGCCTTTGGTGGAGACATTCTTTGGTTGTTGAGGACATACTTTGATCCAACAATTAAGGGTGGAAATTACACTCAACCAGAATATAAAGGTGACACACGTGGCTATTTTGAATTCCTTGGTGATGTTCAGAAACTATTGGTTTTATTGAACGCACTATCAACTTCAATTGCAGCTAATCCGGTTACACCGGCATGGCCAGCAACTGCTACAACTGCTCCTGCGACATTGAAAGGAATTCCAGTTCGTAGCGCAATTTTGCTAATCGGTTTATTAGCTGGGATTCCAGCGCAATCAAAAACATATGACGCTTCATCTGGACCAGTTGGACCACTTGAAACAACATTTGGTGTTGCGATAAGTCCAGCAGTTGCTACCTTAGAAAACATTAGCCGGGCAATCGAATTTATTGTCGCGGTGTATGACACTGAAATGAAGTGTGGTGGCGGTATATATGACAACAGTAAGACTGACTACGCCGCAAGAATTGGTGATAACAGTGATGTTTTTGCCGCGGCACTAAGTGGTAAGTCTGCTATCGCAGGCATGTTGGCTTTCCTAAACCCACTAAATCCAGCTGCTCCGCGATTCAAGTCAAGTGCTGCTTCATTAGCATGTTTGGCAAGTCAAAGTGGTTACTCTGGAAAGATCACAATTCCAACAATCACTCTTTCCCAAACAGCAGATCCAATTACTCCTCCTGGATATGTTCAAAAGTTAAAGAATGACTATGAGGAGCTAGTTAGCCAGGGTGAAACAAAACCTGGTCTGCTGCTTAATATCTGGCAGAAAACTCCAGATCAATACACCGTGTTTAATGGCTTAGCTGCGGTTTCAGTACCTTCTACAAAGGCCACTGCTGGAACTAATCACAGTCCATTTAGCAATGAGCAATTGCTAATGCTTGCAAAGATGATTGCAAGTTCAGCAAAGAGTGGAAAACTACCTTCGATGGCTACTGCTAAGAAGGCTATTAAAAACGACAACAGTCTGTTTATCGATCCTGATTACACACCGTCGTTGTTACCGCAAGATAACTAAACCGATCCTAAATAGGGGTTCTCAGGAAACTGAGGGCCCCTATTTTTTATCTCTATAAACTGACCCCCTGATGAAAACTCAAATCAACTCCCCACAAGCGATGTTTGAGATGGGTGAAAAGATTGGCCAACAGCTCAAGCCCTCAGATGTGGTGGTGTTAACTGGTGAGCTAGGTGCGGGTAAGACGGTTTTTACTCAAGGAATTGCTTCGGCCTTTAATATTTTAGGAGTAACCTCTCCAACTTTTGTAATAAGTCGAATTCACAAAGGGAACCCAAATTTTATACATATCGATGCTTATCGATTATTAGATTCAGACCCAACTACTTTTTCTGATTTAGATTTTGAAAGCTATCTGTCAAGCAGTGTATTTGTAATTGAATGGGGTAGGAATTTTGTCTCTACACTGACTGATCAATATTTGGAAGTCATTATTAGTTACGGTAAAAATGAATCTGATCGCCAAGTTGAATTTCTACCAAATGGTGACCGCTGGTCAGGATTTAAATTATGAGGACAGTTTTAGCAATTGACACCTCAACTGCGCAAACTAGTGTGGCATTGATTCAAGATGGTGAAGTTTTATTCAACAAATCTCATAATGACCCACTCGCCCATGGAGAGGCGTTACCAAAGTTAGTTGCCCAAGCACTGGCAGTTAGTAAGCAGATCGACTTAATTGCGGTTGGCATGGGGCCAGGCCCATTTACTGGCCTTCGAGTTGGAATAGCTTTTGCCCAAAGCTATGCCTTAGCTGCGCAAATAGATTGGGTTGGAGTTTGCTCACTTGATGCCATGGCTGCTGGGATAAATCAAAGTGAGTTTATTGTTTCAACCGATGCCAGGCGCAAAGAAAGGTTTTGGGCAAGATATAAAGACGGAGTTCGAATTACGCAGCCGGCAGTGAGTAAAGCAAGTGAATTAGAAAAATTTGGTCCTCCAATATTAAATGAAGGTGATTACTTTCCAGATCCAGTTGCTGTAGCCAAGATTGCATTAACTTCTAAATCAGTTGAACAACCAATTTATATTAGAAAACCAGATGCATACCCATTACCAACAGGTGTGAAGTTTCGTCCAATGACCGCCCTTGACTTAGTTTCAGCAATTGCAATTGAGAAAGAGGTGTATGGAAAAACAGCCTGGAGTGCTGACCAATTTAAAGAAGAGTTTGCAAAGGCACCAAAGAGTGCGCAGTACTTAGCTGCAGAGATTGAAGGTCAATTAATTGCCTACGCCGGTATTTTTTATGTGGCAGATGTGGCAGATATTCACACAATAACTGTGGTGGCAGATCAGCGCCGAAAAGGTATTGGTCGGGAGTTATTAAAGCGGTTAATTGATTGGGCTAGAGTTAAAAAAGCACAGGCAATAATGCTGGAGATGAGATTAGGAAATGATGCTGCCCGGCCACTTTATGAATCCTTTGGATTTATTGAGATTTCAAAACGGGAGAATTATTACGGCCCAGGTTTGACTGCAGTGGTAATGCGCAAGGAGCTTAGGTAATGGCGCTAGTACTCGGTATTGAAACCTCCTGTGATGAAACTGCGGTTGGAATTGTGGATGGGCGAAAATTATTAGCAAATGTAATCTCATCAAGTGTTGAACAACATGCCAGATTTGGCGGCGTAGTCCCAGAGGTTGCAAGCAGGGCTCACTTAGAGGCGATGCAGCAGGTGATTAAACAAGCATTAAAAGATGCATCAGTGAGCATTAAAGATATTGATGCTATTGCTGTTACTGCAGGCCCAGGTTTAATTGGTGCGTTATTAGTGGGAGTAAGTAGCGCATCTGGTTTAGCACTTGCCTTAGACAAACCTTTATATGGCGTCAATCATCTTTCTGCTCATATTGCAGTTGATCAATTAGATAATGATAAGAAAATCACTCCAACAATTGCATTGCTAGTAAGTGGTGGTCACTCATCAATATTAAAAGTTAAAAACTTAGCCACTGATGTTGAAGTCATGGGCGCCACCATTGATGATGCAGCTGGTGAGGCCTTTGACAAGATTGCCAGAATCATGGGGTTGGGTTTTCCTGGTGGGCCAATAATTGATAAGCAATCTAAAGATGGTGACTTAAACCATGTTAATTTCCCACGCGGTTTAACCTCAGCTGCTGATTTGGATAAGCATCAATATAATTTTTCCTTTTCAGGTTTAAAAACAGCGGTAGCAAGATATATCGAGAAAACTCCAAATTATAAAAAAGCTGATATAGCTGCCTCATTTCAGGAAGCAGTTGTTGATGTGTTGTTAAGTAAGTCCTTAGCAGCTTGTAAGGAAAGTGGAATTGATAATTTAGTTATTGCAGGAGGAGTGGCCGCCAACAGCAGGCTGCGAGAGCTGGCAAAGCAACGGTGTGAGATGAGCAAGATCAATCTTTCTATCCCACCGATTGCTCTTTGCACCGACAATGGGGCGATGGTGGCAGCGCTCGGTAGCCTTGCCATAACCCAGGGTGTTAAGCCCTCCCAGATGGGTATTGGGGCTGATTCAGCCGCCTCTATTGCCCAGGTGATCTGGTAGATAAGCGCTTAATTTGCACTGCTAAGCACCGCCCTTTAAAGTTGGCTTTAGCACTCTAGGGCCTCGTGTGCTAATTAATCTGCGGGGTACTTCAGAGGGTAATACCGAATCTAAGAAGGAGAAATCAGGATGGCAATTTCAATTAAGCCACTAGAAGATCGAATTGTTGTGAAGGCAAATGAAGCAGAGCAGAAAACTGCATCTGGATTAGTAATCCCAGATACTGCTAAAGAAAAGCCACAAGAGGGAACTGTGATGGCGGTAGGACCTGGACGTTTTGAAAATGGAAATCGCATTCCACTAGATATTAAAGAGGGTGACACCGTGCTTTACTCAAAGTATGGCGGCACTGAGGTTAAGTACAACAATGAGGAGTACTTAGTACTTTCCTCCCGTGATGTACTAGCAATTATTGCGAAGAAGTAATCGTGGGTAAATCACTTCAATTTGATGAAGCAGCACGTCGTGCGATGGAGCGCGGAGTAAACATCCTTGCTGACACTGTAAAGGTAACCCTTGGACCAAAGGGTCGTAACGTAGTTATTGCTAAGAGTTATGGTGCACCAACCATCACCAATGATGGTGTAACTATTGCCAAAGAGATTGAACTATCTGATCCAGCAGAAAACATGGGCGCACAGCTTGTTAAGCAGGTTGCTGAAAAAACTAATGATGTCGCAGGAGATGGCACAACTACTGCCACAGTTCTTGCTCAAGCAATGGTGAAGGAAGGCCTTCGCAATCTTGCAGCAGGTGCTCAGCCAATGGAGCTTAAATACGGTATTGAGCAAGCGGTAAATGCAATTACTGAAGCGCTACGTAAAAACTCAACTGCAGTTAGTGGAAAGTCACAGATCGCAGATGTAGCAACCATTTCAGCCCAAGATAAAGCGATTGGTGATTTAATCGCAGAGGCGATGGACAAGGTTGGCAAAGATGGCGTTATTACAGTTGAAGAGTCATCTACCACTGGTCTTGAGCTTGAATTCACTGAAGGTATGCAATTTGATAAAGGATATATCTCACCTTACTTTGTAACTGATTCAGATCGCATGGAAACTGTTCTAGAAGATGCATTTATTCTTATCTCTGGACAGAAAATCTCAGCGCTAAGTGAGATCTTGCCGGTATTAGAAAAGGTTGCGCAAGCAAGTAAGCCACTTTTAATTATTGCCGAAGATGTTGAGGGTGAAGCACTTTCAACCTTGGTAGTAAATCGTATGCGTGGAACCTTTGCTTCAGCCGCGGTTAAGGCACCAGGCTTTGGTGACAGGCGTAAAGCGATGCTTGATGACATTGCAGTTTTAACTGGCGGACAGGTTATTTCAGCTGAGGTTGGTCTAAAACTTGAGCAGATAGATATCGCCATGTTGGGTAAGGCTCGAAGAGTTGTTATCTCAAAAGATAACACCACAATTGTTGATGGCGCCGGTGATAAGAAGGCTGTTGCATCTCGGGTAACTGAGATTCGCCGAGAGATTGAAAACACCGACTCTGATTGGGATCGTGAAAAACTACAGGAGCGAGTGGCAAAACTTGCTGGTGGAGTTTGTGTGATCAAAGTTGGCGCTCACACTGAGGTTGAGTTGAAAGAGAAGAAAGCATCGACTTGAAGATGCAATCTCTGCAACTAGAGCAGCGGTCGAAGAGGGAATTGTTGTTGGTGGAGGTGCTGCGTTAGTACATGCTGCAGCCGCCCTTGATAATGATTTAGGTTTTGAAGGTGATCGCGCAGTTGGTGTTCGGCTAGTGCGTAAGGCATGTGATGAGCCACTTCGTTGGATTGCAGAAAATGCTGGACAAGAAGGCTACGTTGTAGTTTCAAAGGTGCGAGCTATGAAACCTAATGAGGGGTTTAATGCCTTTTCAGAAACTTATACCGATCTTGTTAAAGAGGGTGTAATTGATCCAGTTAAGGTAACTAGATCAGCGTTGGCAAATGCAGCCTCGATTGCAGCCATGTTTATTACAACTGAAGCACTTGTCTTTGAAACTCCAGAGGAGAAAAAGGAAGAGGCGACAGGTCATGGCCACTCACATGGAGCAGGCGGGCACAGCCACTAAATAAAGTAAATTCACTTACGAGGCCTTGTTCTCAAAGTAGTTTTAATCGATTAACATCAATCGGTGAAACTTACAACGCTAACCGTTGATTGCGGTGGCACTGGGATCAAGGCCTCTGTGCTTGATAAAACTGGAAAAGTTTTAATTGATTTTCCCTATCTAAAAACCCCATACCCATTATCACCTGCCAAATTAATAAAAATTATTGAAGATTTTGTTACAGCTGATAGCCGAATTAAGCGAGTCACAGTTGGCCTGCCAGGAATGATTAGAGATGGAAAAATTGTATTTATTCCGCACTATATAAATAAGAATGGTCCAAGGGGTGCGGTTGATCAACAATTAAAAAAAGCTTGGCATGGCTTTGATATGCAGNCAGGGCTGCAGAAAAAATTAAAGCTGCCAACCTTGGTTTTAAATGATGCTGAAGTACATGCTGCAGCAGTTATCAGCGGTATTGGATTAGAGACAGTATTAACCTTTGGCACTGGCTTAGGAAGTGCAATATTTAATAATGGTCAATTGGCCCCGCATCTTGAAATCTCACATGCAACTATTAGATACGGTAAATCAATTGACGCTTGGATCGGTGAGATCTCTCGTAGGCGAATGGGCAATCAACTTTGGTCAAGGAGAGTCAAAGCGTTAATTGGTGAGTTATATCCGATGATTATTTGGGATAAGTTATATATTGGCGGTGGCAACTCATCAAGGATTAGTAAATCTGCTTTAAAAAGTTTTGATTATAAGGTGAAGATTATTCCAAACTCAGCCGGGGTTGCAGGCGGGGTTAAAGCCTGGGATTTGTTGACCTAGATTTCATCAGATAACTACCAACAGATAAGGTTAGGGATATGTCCGATATTGAATTAGGTCCTGGCAAGCGTGCTCGGGCGGCATACTCATTTGATGATATTGCGATAGTTCCATCTAGACGAACTAGAGATCCAGAGGAAGTTTCAATTACTTGGCAGATTGATGCTTATAAGTTTGATTTACCATTCATGGCAGCACCAATGGATTCTGTTGTTTCACCACTAACTGCAATTGAAATCGGTAAAGCAGGGGGTGTGGGTGTTTTAAATTTAGAGGGAATTTGGACTAGATATGAAGATGCCGAAAATCAATTAGTACAAATGTCAAAACTTACCGAGGACAAAGCAATTAAAAAAATGCAGGAGATATATTCCGCCCCAATTCAGCCCACTTTAATAAAAGAGCGAATTGCTCAAATCCGGGCAGCAGGAGTAGTAGTTGCAGGAGCACTTTCACCGCAACGAACTGCACAATTTCATAAAGCTGTTCTTGATGCTGGAGTAGATATATTTGTGATTCGTGGAACTACGGTTTCTGCTGAACATGTTTCAGATAAAGTCGCTCCGTTAAATTTGAAGAAATTCATTTATGAGTTGGATGTTCCAGTAATTGTCGGTGGTTGCGCTACAGCGCAAGGTGCTCAGCACTTGATGAGATCAGGGGCAGCTGGTGTTTTAGTTGGCTTTGGCGGCGGTTCAGCACACACTACAAAGAAAGTATTAGGAATATCAGTACCAATGGCCTCAGCAGTTGCTGAGGTGGCATCAGCACGGCGAGATTATTTAGAAGAATCTGGCGGCAGATATGTGCATGTGATTGCTGATGGTTCAGTTGGTTCTAGCGGTGAAATTGCAAAAGCAATTGCATGTGGCGCAGATGCAGTAATGATGGGTTCACCACTTGCAAAGGCAGCTGAGGCACCTGGTAAGGGTTGGCATTGGGGATTTGAGGCACACCATGGACAACTTCCACGTGGCAATCGGGTGCAAGTTGGAACGGTTGGCACTTTGGTGCAGGTATTAACTGGACCATCTCACACATCCGATGGGTCGATGAATCTATTTGGTGCACTGCGCAGATCAATGGCAACCTGTGGTTACTCAGATCTGAAGGAGTTTCAGCGGGTTGAGGTTATTGTTCAATCTTAATTGCTACCTGTGAAATCACTTAAAGTTTGACCTTAAATCAGATTAATTCACATATTTTTTTCCTTAAAGTAAAATACTCGATTACAATTATCAAATGCAAAAAATAACAAAACCGATTGCTTTCTTTGTAACACTTGTTATTTTATTTTTATTACCACCAGTTTCAGCGAATGCAGCGCCAAATAAACCAGCTGAAGTAAAATGTAAAAAAACTAATGCTAAAGGTAAGCCAGCCAAAAATATAGCCACACCTGAGATTAAAGAACCCTTCAAAAATAAAACCATGACCTTCACTACTAATTGCGGTGATATTGTGATTGCAGCGGATGGAATAAATGCACCAATAACTGTTACCGCTTTGTCGGCGCTAGCAAATAGTGGCTTTTTTAATAAAACAATCTGTCACCGGTTAGTAACAGATGGAATTTACGTCCTGCAGTGTGGGGATCCAACCGCCACTGGAATGGGTGGCCCAATTTTAAATACCGTGATGAAAATTTACCGTTGTTAACCTTAGAAAATTATCCTGCCGGAGTTGTGGCAATGGCTAATTCTGGGCCAAATACCAACGGTAGTCAGTTTTTTATTGTTTATGAAGATACTTCGATGAAATCAAGTTACACAATCTGGGGCAAGGTTATTAAAGGCTTAGATATTGTTAAAGCAATTGCAAAAGCAGGTGTTACTGATGGAACAACGGATGGAATGCCAAAACAAACTATTGCAATTGAAAAGGTAAGAGTTCGTTAATTAGTACTTACAATCCTAAAGACCTCTGCAACAGATCCTGCTGGCAGGTTGTTAGCCTGAGCGTTTTTCTCCCCCCACTCACGAACCATATTTTCTAAGTTTTCATTATGAGCAGTTTGTGAAACATGTGCATGTAATGCCTGCATTTTTTTATCAAAAGTTGAAGTGATATCAACAAAATGATCTGGATTTACACTAGACATCACCCAGACCTCTTTTACTCGCCAAGGTTGTAATCCTTCATCCTTTATTAAATCTTCAAATGCAAATGGGTTACGTGCGTCTGGATAAACTGCTTGGATTGCTGCTTCTCCTGCTGCTAAATGATCTGGATGGGACGCCCCGATTCGATCCCAATTACGCTCTGGTGATTGAATAACCATGCGGTCAGGCTTAGTAATTCGAATTTGGCGCACAATATCTTTACGTAGAGCGATTGTTGGTTCTAACCAACCATCACGGTAATTTAAAAAAGTAATATCACTTACACCAACCGCTTTTCCTGCCTCACGTTGCTCCCGTTGGCGAATCTTTGGCATTTCCTCCCGTGGCACAGTCAGATCTTCACCACCTTGATCTCCGTTGGTTGCAATGCAGTAGGAGACTTTAATTCCCTTGGCACTCCAAAGCGCAGTAGTTCCAGCTGCACCAAAGTCGCAATCATCTGGGTGAGCAACGACCACTAATACTCGCTCGATCTCACTGTCATTTAATGGCTCCATAATTGCCAACATTACCTCAGCAATTACCTATCTCTCACCGAGGGATAGACTTACCAATATGTCTGTGCTTACCGATGGTCTAAATCCTCAACAATTAGCAGCGGTAAAGCACTCTGGATCACCATTATTAGTTGTTGCTGGTGCTGGCTCTGGTAAAACGCGAGTATTAACCAGACGGGTGGCTTATTTATTAGCAGAGCGCAATGTTGCACCATATGAGGTATTAGCTATTACCTTCACTAATAAAGCAGCTGGGGAGATGAAGGAGCGGGTCACACATTTAGTTGGTGATCGAGCAAAGATGATGTGGGTATCAACCTTTCACTCAGCTTGCGTTCGAATCTTGCGCAGAGAGGCTGCATTACTTGGCTATACAAACTCATTCACAATATATGACCAAAGTGATTCATTAAGATTAGTCACCCTAGTAATGCGAGATCTAAATCTTGACGCCAAACGGTACGCCCCCAGAGCGGTAGCAGCATTAATCTCTCAAGCAAAAAATGAATTACTTGGCCCGGCTGATTATCTCAATCAGAGCAAAGATCACTTCCAAGAGATTGTTGCCCAAGTTTTTGCAATTTATCAAAAGCGATTATCAGCTGCTAACTCCATGGATTTTGATGATCTGATTGCTAAATCAGTTGAGGTAATGCAGCGATTTCCTGAGTGCAGGGCAAAGTATCGATCACGCTTTAAACATATCTTGGTAGATGAGTATCAAGACACAAATCATGCCCAGTATGTATTAATTAAAGAGTTAGTTGGCAGTGAGCAAGAAGGCTTTCCACCNGCAGAGCTTTGTGTTGTGGGNGATGCTGATCAATCGATCTACGCTTTTCGCGGAGCTAATATTCGTAATATTTTGCAGTTTGAAGCAGATTACCTAAATGCTAAAACTATTTTATTAGAGCAAAATTATCGATCTACCCAAAATATCTTAAATGCTGCTAACTCCGTAATTGCCAACAANGAAGGACGCAAAGAGAAGAATTTATGGTCTGAGGCTGGTGCTGGCGAGTTGATTACTGGATATGTGGCAGAAAGTGAACATGATGAGGCNGATTTTGTTGTTCANCAAATCCGTAAATTACAAGAGTCAGGAAAATCTAATCCTGGNGATACCGCTATTTTTTATCGAACCAATGCCCAATCTCGAGTATTTGAAGAGGTATTTATGCGGGTAGCAATTCCCTACAAAGTNGTGGGCGGGGTAAGGTTTTATGAGCGAAAAGAGATTAAGGATTTTCTGGCCTACCTTCGCGTAATTGTNAATCCAAATGATGAAGTATCTATGCGCAGAATTATTAACACTCCCAAACGAGGNATTGGTGATCGAGCATTAGATCAATTAGATCTATACGCCCAAGCAAATAACATCTCTTTTTGGCAGGGGTTGTGTGAGGTTGAGAAGAACTCTGAGATCGCACCAAGATCGGCTGGCTCACTAGTTGAATTTGTTAAATTAATTCAATCCCTACAAACTTTAGTGGAGGCAAAAACTCGCCCCTCAGTAATTGCGCAAGCAACCCTTGAACAATCTGGTTTGTTAGCTGAGTTATCGCAGAGTAATGATCCACANGANGAGGTNAGGATTGAGAACTTAGAGGAGTTAGTCGCAGTTGCAACTGAGTATGAAGAGGGTGAAGTAGATGAAGGTGAAGAGATTTCTTTAGTTGGCTTCTTAGAGGANGTNTCACTGGTTGCAGATGCTGATCAAATACCAGAGGGTGAGGATCATGGTGGTGTTGTAACCATGATGACACTGCACACCGCTAAAGGCTTAGAGTTTCCAACTGTTTTCTTAACCGGAATGGAGGAGGGAATTTTTCCACACTCTAGAACCCTTGGTGATCCAGATGAGTTACAAGAGGAGCGCCGGCTTGCCTACGTTGGCTTAACAAGGGCTAGGCAGAACTTATTTATTACCAGAGCTGAGTATCGATCATCTTGGGGAGCACCAAATTACAACCCAGCATCAAGGTTTTTAAGTGAGATTCCAGATTCAGTAATTGAATGGAATCAAACGGAGGAGAGATTTTCACCAATTAAAACATCAATTAAAAGATCATTCATTCCATCTAAAGCAACCGGCAAGATGAGTAATACGATGAAGCTTGAGGTGGGTGAGCGGGTTTCACACGACACTTTTGGATTAGGAACTGTAGTTGCAGTTACTGGTGAGGCAGATCGCGCNGAGGCAACTATTAATTTTGGCTCATTTGGTGAGAAGCGGCTACTACTTCGCTATGCACCAGTTGAGAAATTATAAATTTACTGGATATAACAATAGTATTACCACCTGAATCGGTGAGAAATTTGATCGGGGATAATTAGTGGATCTTTTCGAGTATCAAGCGCGCGATCTTTTCGAATCTCATCAGATACCAGTATTAGCTGGGGCGGTGGCAACTACACCAGAACAAGCTTATGAAGCGGCAACAAAAATTGGTGGCAAGGTCGTAGTTAAGGCGCAGGTCAAAGTAGGTGGCCGAGGTAAAGCAGGTGGAGTAAAACTTGCTGAAAACGCCAATGATGCAAAAGAAATAGCCAAAGTGATTTTAGGAATGGATATTAAAGGCCACACCGTAAACAAAGTAATGATTGCCCAAGCAGCCCCAATTGCATCTGAGTACTACTTAGCAATTTTATTAGACCGTGCTAATCGAAACTTTTTAGTGATGGCTTCCGTTGCTGGTGGTATGGAGATTGAAGAGGTGGCTCACAAGACGCCAGAAAAATTAGCCAAAGTTGGAATAAATCCAAATACTGGAATCGATAAGGTGAAAGCATTAGAGATTGTTAAAAGTGGTCAATTCCCAAGTGATATAGCTGATCAGGTTGCAGATGTTTTGATTAAGTTATGGAATGCATTTGTTAAAGAGGATGCAACTTTGATGGAGATAAACCCATTAGTAAAAACAGCAGATGGAAAGATTATTGCTTTAGATGGCAAGGTGACATTGGACGAGAATGCAGGGTTTAGACATCCAAACCATGAAGAGCTAGTTGATCATGCAGCTACAAATCCTTTAGAAAAACTAGCAAAAGAAAAAGATTTAAATTATGTAAAACTAGAGGGCCAGGTTGGAATAATTGGCAATGGGGCAGGCTTAGTGATGAGCACACTAGATGTTGTGGCTTACGCCGGTGAGAAATATGGTGTTAAGCCAGCAAACTTTTTAGATATTGGTGGTGGAGCATCTGCTGATGTTATGGCAAATGGGCTATCAATTATTTTAGGTGATAGCGATGTTAAAAGTGTTTTTGTAAATGTTTTTGGTGGTATTACTTCATGCGATGCGGTAGCAACTGGAATTGTGCAAGCACTTGAAATTCTTGGTGATAAAGCAACGAAACCAATTGTAGTAAGGCTTGATGGCAACAATGTTGAAGCAGGTCGTAAGATTTTAAATGATGCAAATCATCCACTGGTACAGCAGTTAGAAACTATGGATGGCGCAGCAGCAAAAGCCGCAGAGTTGGCAGGTAAATAATGTCTATCTTTGTAAACGAAAACACCAAAGTTATTGTGCAGGGAATGACTGGCTCTGAAGGAACTAAACACACAAAGCGGATGCTTAAGGCAGGGACAAAAATTGTTGCAGGTGTTACACCGGGTAAAGGTGGGCAAAGCGTTGATATGGATGGGAAGCAACTGCCAATATTTAATACGGTTAGTGAAGCTATATCTGCAACTGGTGCTAATGCATCAGTTGTCTTTGTACCACCAAAGTTTGCAAAAGCTGCAGTAATTGACGCAGTTGATGCTGAAATTGCATTGGTAGTTGTAATTACTGAAGGAATTCCAGTTCATGATGTGGCAGCTTTTTATGCTTACGCAGTGAGTAAAGGTAAAACTCAAATTCTTGGTCCAAACTGTCCTGGAATTATTACCCCAGGTAAATCAAATCTTGGAATTATTCCATCTGATATCACTGGTCCAGGTGCGATTGGATTAGTTTCAAAGTCTGGAACTTTAACTTATCAAATGATGTTTGAGCTTAGAGATTTTGGATTCACTACAGCGGTTGGAATTGGCGGTGACCCAATAATTGGCACTACTCATATTGATTGTTTGCGCGCTTTTCAGGATGATCCAGAAACAAAAGCAATTGTGATGATTGGTGAGATTGGCGGTGATGCGGAGGAGAGAGCTGCGCTATTTATAAAGGAGTATGTAACAAAACCAGTAGTTGGTTATGTCGCTGGCTTTACCGCCCCAGAAGGTAAAACAATGGGACATGCTGGCGCAATAGTCTCTGGATCATCTGGAACTGCCGCGGCCAAAAAAGAAGCATTAGAGGCTGTCGGTGTTGCGGTTGGTAAAACACCAAGTGAAACCGCTAACTTGATGCGCAAGATATTGAATGGATAAATCGCAGATAGGAAAATAATGGTTGCGCGGGTTGTTGGGGTAACGCTGCAACAAGTNATCAGGTCAATATTAATAATCTTGTTTCCACTAGCTTTTATTACATTGTTTGCTTGGGCAACAGCTGGCAGTACCTATGGATCAACAGCAGATCCAATGCGGGCTNCTGTTTGGTTATGGTTGGGCTCACACCTNACTCCCTTTCACATAACAAGTAATGAAATAACTGGCTACCTTTCTTATTTACCAATCGGGGCAGCAATTCTGCCTTGGCTATCCATTCGTGTGGGCTATCGCAGAGTCGTAGAGATCATTGGTAATAAAAAAGTAAGCAGGGCATATTTTATTTTGTCCTATATTTTTATCTACTCTTTATTGGGATTTATCGCTTCAAATTCACAGGTGTCTATTGATTGGGGCCGTGGGTTAATTACTTTATTAATACTTTTATTACTAGCAACCTCAAGGGTTAAGGCTGAAAAGCTAACCAAATTGCCATGGCAGATGTTTTTACTGATGTTGGGTGTTGCTGGCTTTGTGTATTCAATCTCCTTAGCAATGAATTTTGGAATTGCTAAAAATCTTACAATTGTGATTCAACCAGGAATATTTGGTGGAATTTTACTGCTGCTNTTNCAGATTTTATATTTACCAAATATCTTCTTTGCAACCTTAAGTTATATCTTAGGTGCTGGTTTTTCTCTAGGCAGTGCTACACAAATTACACCTTTTATATTCAACCTGCGTGAGATTCCAGCAATACCATTATTAGCAGCTTTACCAGCAGGTGAGAATCCATGGTTTGTGATTGCNACCATAATGCTGACAATTTATGCCTGGATTAATTTAAATAATATAAAGCAATTAAATTTAGATATAAAAAGTAAGCAGCAAATCTATATTAGATTCTTTGTCTTATCGATTTTAGGAGCTGCAGTATTGGCATTTATAACCTCAGGCTCATTAATTTCTGCCAACATGTCACCAGTTGGGGTTAATCCTTTACATATAAGCGCAGTAGTTGCTGCACATCTTTTGCTAGTTTTGCTTCTGATTCAATTACTTCCTAGATTGGTCAAGAAGAAAGCTNAGCAAGGTAGGCTGGATATATGAGCGCTGTAATTATGGATGGTAAGGCGTTAGCTGCCCGATTGAAAGCTGAGATCACAGTTGAGGTACGTAAATTAAGTAAACAACCAGGACTTGGCACCATATTAGTTGGCGAGGATGCCGGTTCAAAGGCTTATGTTGATGGCAAACATACAGATTGTGCGCAGGTTGGAATTAAATCAATAAAGATTAATCTACCGGCAACTGCTAAAACCGCTGATATTTTAAAAGCGGTTGAAGATCTAAATCAAAATCCAGAGTGCTCTGGATTTATTGTGCAACTTCCGCTACCTAATGGGGTTAATACGGAGGAGATATTACTAGCGATAGATCCAAAAAAAGATGCTGATGGTTTGCACCCAATAAATCTTGGCATGTTGGTTCTAGGCAAAAATACACTCATTCCTTGCACACCAAAGGCAATCCTTGCTTTACTAAATGAATACAAAATTAAATTAGCTGGAATGAAAGTTTTAATTATTGGACGTGGTGCGACTGTGGGTCGCCCCCTTTCGATACTACTTTCACAGAAGCCAATAAACGCCACAGTTACTCTTGCTCACTCTGCCACCACAAACTTATTGGAGTTACTAAAAGAGGCAGATGTAGTAGTTGCCGCCCTTGGATCTGCACATTT
>JGI25907J50239_1000133_pt1 | contig 17193 bp, 15 predicted proteins | sample LauGreSpBDMM15SN_2_FD_50239 | JGI IMG/M metagenome (IMG submission 50239) | reverse complement strand
GCGGCTTTGTTCGCAGCGACCATATCATTCATTCTACCTAAGAGTTTCAAAAAGGATAGTATGCGCAGCAAAATACCTCTACAATTTCATCTCGTATTTGAGTCGGATTTATCCGAAAATTCGTTCAGTGTAGATGGTCGCGATGTGAACGTTCCGTGCGTCTTCCAAATCTGGGAAAGGCGAGATGTGCTACGAGTGAAACCCAGTAAAGACGAACCAAATGGGTTTTGCTTTGTCGCAAAGAATGATCCCCATGATATATCGTTTCGACGCGTTGGGGTAAACGCGGGTAAGGTGGATGTAAAAACGGAAGACAAAAGCCCACAATCACATTACTTTATTCGGTTCACAAATGAACATAGTTTGGCTGAAAACGTAGAACGAGTTCGTAACCTATTATATCAAACAGATAATACGGTTGGTCCCAAGTCGATATCCAAACCGGAAGTGATTTGTGCGTTTAATTTCGCGCTTGCATAGCTTACGTAAAATTGAATAATACATATTGTCTATTTTTATAGACAATATACTATGAACACCGTTCGTAAAATCGACCTAACTGGTAAAGTTCAATTTGGAACATTACCAGTGGAAACACTCATTGACCATTTCAAGGACGGGCGTTGGGCATCTACATTATTAGAGCATTATATACCAATCGAATATCCCGAACTAACATGGGTTTCCGGAAATAAAGACCATGACCATATAGATGCGCAAGGAAATCTATATGATTTAAAATGTTTTACCAAAGGAGGTCTAAAATTCATGCCCTCAAATCAAATCGGTGCAAAGCGGTCATTTAATAAAGACGTCGCGTATGAAAAGGCAAACCTGCTTACGTATATTTGTTGTGATATTACAGAGTTCCCAATTGTAAGCATAAAATTTGCGAAGGGGTGTGATCTGGTAGCGAAATACCCTCGTTGCGCGATACCGTTTAAGGATCGCGTTGAATTCTTTTCGAATATAGCCTAAATGCGCAAAACAACCATATAGTTATCATTGAACCGACGGGCGTATCTGACTCTTTCACCCAATTGAATCGCAACCACCTCATCTTTTCTTAGATGCCGACTATGAATAACACTTTTTTTTAGACATGTATTTTGTTTTGCAATAAAATCATTGTCGACTCTTTCCCAATACGAATTCCAAATTAAATACTCATTTTCTAATAATCCAGATTGTATTATTTCAGGTTGTATTATTTCAGGTTGTATTATTTCAGGTTGTATTATTTCAGGTTGTATTATTTCAGGTTGTATTATTTCAGGTTGTATTAACGACATATATCTATATTTGGTGTAATTTTTGAGTCCATGCTCGTCGAAGAACATTTTTTTTTTCAGTCGTTTCATATCGAATTTACAAATATTCATAGGTATTAAATCAAGTATATTATCCGGTAGCATTTTGTAATCAATACAATTCAAATATGATTCATTACATCTCCCAACGGATTGAAAATAGTCATAAAATTTAGTGTCGTCTCCTTTGATTTCTAAATTGAACTTTACCCATTTGTTTGGTATATTATAGGCATCGCTTACAATCAAACCATGTAATGAAGAGGATACAGTTTTTTCACAGCTGACTATATCATCGACAACACGTTCAACGTCGCTTGTATTCAAATCAATTACATATACGTTATGATTATTCGCATACATTTCTTTTACTATGTCATAATGAATAACATGAGGAATAATACCAAGTGAGTATTTTTTTTCTACACGCGGTTTATAATATTCGGGTAGTAACAGCCCTGGGTCGCCATATTCAGGAGGACAATAGCAACCAATATTGATTAAACGTTTACGGGTTAAGGGGCCTCTCACAAGTACAATCTCTCCCGGTAGAATATTTTGATCAATATCACGAATACCACTACCATAGACCAACGAGGTTGGTTTGGACAATCTCATGATAGAACCACAACTAATTACGTTGGGTATATTCTCGTTAAAATCAATAGAATATTCATTTTCTGAACAATACTTCTTCAAAAAATAGGGTGTTATTGTATCACCAAAATTAACAGAACCACCCCAATAATAAAAAGGGACTCGTATATTATCTACATTACAATATATGTGGGGAAAATGCTCCCCAATGAATTTTAACGAAAAATGATTGTAAATAAATTCAATCATATTTTCATAACAATAACGTACTAACGGATGTAACGTTTTAACATTATAAATTCTCCACCATTTGTGATTCGCAGCCATATGTATCATAGTAATTGCATCTAGTTTTGTTTTATCAATATAGTTATAATTATATGACGTAGATATTACATGTGTATTTGGGTCTAACAGTTCAATGTGGTTACTATGATATAATTGATATAATGCAAGTAGTGAATCGTCCCCACAGCGTGGGCATCCAATTTTCCATGATCGTTTATAATAGTCAACTATTTTTTCATAAAATTCAATTTCATGCAAATTTTTCACGTTATATATTTTGAGCCCGCCCAATATGCGAGGAGTATCCAATATTCCTTCACCAAACTCCAAACGTATAATGGAATATTCTCTTTTTATTACAGGAAACGACCGAATTGTATGATTTTGTTTGTATGATCCTCCTATATAATGAATTGACTCGAACGATACATCCAATTTTTTATGTATATATATATCCGGTTCAATCAAGACAATATAATCATAGTCAGTCATCATTTTATATGCATAAAAATGACTGAAACACTCGATTGGATATTGTAAACCATATGGTCGCTTATCTAGATTTATAAAATCATTCGAAAGGTCGACCTCGTGAATAGCTATATCAAACTGTTTGCATAACTCTTTTGACGAATTATCAAACGTTGTTCCAATAATTGCCTTGTCGTAATCCGGATTATGACTAACAAATTGTAGCAAAGCCACAATAGAGTTTGCTACATATTGACTGTCACAACTTATAAATACACATTTCCGCATATTATATATTATAATATTACATAAATACAAATGCATAATAAATGGTTCATAATGTACTAATCTTGGTCGAAACAAAATGAAAGGAGTAGAATATGGAACCAAACAAAAGACTCTTGAATATCAACCCCATGAAATTAAAATTCCCGTCTTCGTGGTAAATCGACAAGAATGAACAATATTTTCTGAGTAAGGTGTTTACGACCGGCATCTGAAATATAAAATATAGCACCGCAACCAATATCGGCACCTGCAATTCGCTGATCAAACTATGCGCGGACTCTTGCCTATATTTTTGTTCGCGATGTTCTTTTCGCGCCTGTTCATTTGCTGCTTCATATTCGCGTATGTAATCCGACGTCAACTTTACCTTGGGAATATGATTTGCTTGTATCTGCTCATCTTGCTGATACTCATGTTGATTCATCGGAATATCGCGTGACGGCAAACGCTGTGGCGGCATATTCTCGAGAGTATAATTTACTTGACCAGCGTTTGCAGAATGAACCGGAACGGACGATGGTTGGCCGCGCTGTGGAGACGGCTCAGGTAAGGGCATATTTTGGGGAATTACCTCATTGTGTCCATACGGATTCGGATGTATATTCAATGGCTTATAATTGGAAATCTCCGAATTTCCGTTGCCCGACTGTTCCGGTTGCATGGCTACATTTCCATAAAATTCCTTCGCAATATGTTGCGTAGAAGAAGGCATATTGAAAGAAGCACTATTCGATTCTTGTAAATCTGAAATACGTGTTGTTGAGTGAGACATAAACTATACAATATTACACATCTAAACATTGTATAGTTGGCGCATTATTCTACGTCAACAATCTGTTTGTTTTTATCGCATGGGACGGAAGAAGAGGAATATTCATAACATTTTTCGCCATGTTTATAAATTTTTCCGTCTATTTCGCCTAAAATGGGCCCTTTAAAATCGAGACAATTTTTATCTTTGCATACCTTTCTAAAAAGCGTCGCCAATCCTAGCCCTAGCAAAACGGATATGAAAAATTTCCCTAAAGATGTGTTTAATAATCGTTTTAAATGCATGCTCTATATATAACCAGTCGATATTTTAGACATACCAGTATTATAATGGTATGACTCAACCGCATTTCAAAATATTAACCTTGTGTTGGTATTTTTGCGATTTCCATTGGATTTGCCGGACAAGTAACTGATTTTTGTTCAAATGCGAAACATTGGCTCGCCTTGTCGCGATATATCATGAGCTCTGCATTTTCAGGACTTGGATAAATATAAATCGTCCGCATATCTCCTAAGGTTGTATACACGATAAATATACCAATCGCAAAACTTATAATGAAGACAGGTATACTTATATATTTTGTAAGACAAACCATTCTATATATTCACCAACTATTATTATGTTCTCAAAACTATGCGTTAACTTACCAAATCTCTAACAATTCGCATGCGATTCTCCCGACTTGTCCTTCTTATTTTTATTCTTTTTCTTATCAGTTTTTTTGCTTGCAGACGCTTCTCCCTCCGGACGACATTTTGATTTCTCTTGCTTCTCACCGTCGATGTGATAAACAAGACTCTTCGGGTCGTTGGTATCAAACAGGTTCGGATTTTTCGCCATAAACTCGTCATATTCCTTTTGGCGTCGAATTGCGACTGCCTGTTCTTCCAATTTCTTCACAAGTTGTTCTTGCTGCCTCACCTTTCCGCGTGCGATAAGACGCTCTTTTACAGTTAGACGTTCTTGTTCACGATTCATCGCATTAGTATCTAAACGTGCACCCTTGGGCAAATTCATTCCTTGTGCGAAATTCTTCATCATTTCGGCCATACCTCCACCTTCGTCGTCACCACCCATACCATTGAGCATATCTCCCATGCCGCCCATGCCCTTGAGCATATCTCCCATTCCACCCATGCCCTTCAACATATCTCCCATTCCACCCATGCCCTTCAACATATCTCCCATTCCACCCATGCCCTTGAGCATATCTCCCATTCCACCTGCACCGTTCATTTTCTTCATCATGTCGGACGCCTCTTTCATGAGATCTTCACGCGAAATATCACCCGATTCCATTTTGCTGGCTAAGCGTTCTTTCACCGTATTCACAACATTCTTTATTTTCTGTGGGTTCTGCATCAACTTTGATAACACATCCTTGGTAGAAGTCATCCCTTCCATCTCCGCGCCGAATGATGCTGCTATATCTCCGCTCATATCTTCGGCCAACTCTTTCGCAAGTTGCCCAATCTTACCGTCAAACAATCCTTGCAAATGGTTATGGAGTTCTTCCATTTTTGGAAGTCCAGCTGTTTTGGAGGTTCCTTGGTCGGCTTGCGGTTCGTTGTTCGCGGGCTGCTTCTCCATTTTCTCAAAGAATTTTCCAATATTCTCCATAGCACCCTGCAATTTTGAGTGCAAATCACCTTCGTCCAAATTTTCAAACATCTTCATCGTATCGCCAAAATTAACCTTATCTTTCATGGAATTCACTAAAGTAAGGAGAATGACCTGTAAATATTTCCAAATAGTCTCCCTTGTATTTTCAGATACGCCGGCACAATGAAAGAGTAATGTGAAATCGACATCGGGCAAAAAATGTGTGTTCTTGTCGCTTCCATTCGAAAATATTTCGGCGTTTTGATTCAAAATATCGAAAAAACGCTCAGGATAAACTTGGGTGCAATGTTCATATAAGGTCGCAAATTCAGATACAGACGTTGTCTTATCAGACCATTTTGACCAAAGTGCACTATACTCGGGAAAGGTTGTGGAAAGATCGGTAGTAAAATCGACAATCGATGAACGAAAATTCTCAGGAACGTGAACTTCCATTTATTTATGAATGTATTAGAATAACACGATTTAAACCCTTTATTATAGATATAATAATTTAACCTCATGTTATATCTACATTAATGATTATAATCGCAGGCATATAAAGACAATATTCATACACATTCTATTATAATGTATCGTCAAGAGCTAATTGAAACGGTTCGTCGCATTTGCGCACCAGGAAAAGGAATTTTGGCTGCAGATGAGAGCACGTCCACTATCGGTAAACGGTTTGAAAAAATCGGGGTTGAAAACACACGTGAAAACCGGATTGCCTACAGAGAGGTTTTGTTTACTACGCCATCTTTATGCGACTTTATAAGCGGGGTGATCACATACGAAGAGACTCTCTTCGACAATACGTCAAATGGGTCACGATTGGTTCAGCCATTACTTGATAGCAATATTGTGGTGGGTATCAAAGTAGACAAAGGCGTAAAACCATTGTATGGGACTGATGGTGAAACTGTAACACAGGGTATCGATGATTTAGATGTCCGTTGTCGTAAATATTATGAAGCAGGTGCACGTTTTGCAAAATGGCGAGCCGTATTGAAAATCGATATTGAAAAGAATTGCCCGTCTGATTTGTCTATACATGAAAATGCGGTTACGCTGGCTCGTTACGCGTCAATTTGTATCGACAATGGACTGGTTCCCATTGTTGAACCAGAAATATTAATGGATGGAACACATACGAGCGAGCAATCGCGAGAGATTGCTGTGAATGTATTAAGTGTGGTTTATCGCGAATTAATTCGTGTGAATGTATTAAGTGTGGTTTATCGCGAATTAATTCGTCACAATGTAGATATTGAATGCACTCTGTTGAAGCCCAACATGGTTCGTCCAGGCGTATCTTCGGATGAAAAAATGGATTGCGTGCAAATCGCAAAACATACTATTGCCGCATTTCAACAAGCGGTTCCGGTAAGTATGCCCGGTGTAGTATTTTTATCAGGAGGAATGTCCGAGACAGAGGCGAGCATGGCGTTGAACGAGATTAACAAATTGCCGGCCGCTAAACCATGGAGACTGACGTTTTCATATGGACGCGCTTTGCAATCTACCGTATTGGATACATGGAGAGGGCTTTCTGGAAATTTGGTTCACGCGCAATTCGAGCTTTTAAAGCGGGCACAAGCAAATGGATTGGCTTCTAACGGCAAATATGTCGACGAAGATACGTCGGGGACATCGTTGCACGAAAAGGATTACGTATATTAAGCTAAGTATTTATCAAACAAATTTAAATATGTAACTGAAATGCTGTAATCTGACTATAATCTACTTAATTGTCTTAGTTACTGCGATGAAACCATTTTATAAGTTAAACCATACACTTGTTCATATTTTACTTATCGTTCAGACATACTATATTTGCAAGACAAACATCTATGTCGCAAATGTTGGACAATAATAACATGACTAAAGGAATGATATGATGTAAATTTCATAATATCATTGTGTTATCTAAACATCGAACTCCATCATATAACGCACAATCAGGGTAAATACGACGGCGTGCAATCCGATTCCGACCATAGTGGGACATCCAGTCGGGCTCGATATACTTCCTAAAATACCGCTGAATAATTTATGCGTGAGTTGATATGTGTATGGATTTACAATAAGTAAAAAAACGATGGTTGTCCAAATTGTGTAGCGCCATTTATCCATCGAGCTTGGTAGTTTACAAGGTGTGGTAGACATCCTATATCTTATCCAGAGATTATACTTAGGAACGCCAATGTTTTCCGCAATCTAGACATGTTACGAAAATGGTCGCTGGCTCATCCGCACTACGCGTCTGCATTTCATAATAAGTGCACCGAGATGACTTGCATTTTTTGCATGTATACATATTCGTGGATGCCTGAATATTATCGGTGTATTTTGAAGCGTCACGCTTCATTTTCTTTTCGATCAACTCCTTCCATCTTGATGGATTGTATTCTTGGTGGGTCATAAACGCCATATTTTGAGGTAATATTTCGCCGGATATCAACTGTTCACGCAATATTGGTGATTTTTGCATATTAATATATATCGACCGCAGGCGGTCTTTATACAGAGTAACAAATTGTGGGTTTTCCCACTTTTTCACGATTTTCCGACGCGTTGCCTCTTGAATCGCGTAATTATATACTCCCTTTTCCATGTTCGTCCCCGCAGTTTCATGAACACCATTCAACATAGCCTGAAGCCGTATACGAATATTTTCGCGGAAAGTATTAGAATCGGTTATTTTACTCATTGCAGATGCGCTTTGATGTATATTACTACGAAAGGTTTAAATCAATTTTAGAGGATTGTTTTACACACGCATAATCAAATAGATTGAACGTGCATGCAACTAGATAACGATATAATTGTGTGTATACAATTATATCCTGATAAATCAATAGTATTTATACATACTCTTCTTCGCTTAATTCGCTAGTGCAGTTCAAATATTCGTCTGCAACATCAAATTTAAACACATTTTCCACTGCCTTTGACTTACCTCGTTTCGACCGCCGCAATGCAGGTTTAGCCTTTGATTTGGGCGTATTCGAATCGTCGTCATCGTCATCGTCATCTTCGTCCTCCTCCTCCTCTTCCTCGTCATCTTCTTCCTCTTCCTCTTCATCATCGTCATCTACAACAAAATTATCCTTTACATATCCCTCCTTGGTTCTCGGAACGTCTTCATCTTCGTCGTCTTCGTCCTCCTCATCTTCGCTGTCGTCGGCACCAATATCTTCGAAACCACCAAATAATTTTTCATATACCACTGTCCACTGCTTTTCCTGCAAATCAATCGCTTCTCCGTCGTCAGTTAAATTCACCAATATACATGAACCGAAATACAATTCATTATCTACCGGGGGAGGAAAGTCGTATTTATTTTCTTGACCAGCACGTCCGGTCGTTTTTCCAAATAGACGTATATTCACATTGGAACCCAATTTCCAGGTAGTTTGGCTGCAAAACCCGTCACTCGTTTTCATACCCGCCTTTTTGTATAATTCCGCCTCATTATATGTTTTGAGAGTGGTCGACTTGATAATACCCGATTTTTCAACAATTAATACGGATACCATGGTGATGATATTATATTTAGTAAAGTTTTTATATTGATTTTATTTATTAACATTGTTCATTTTATTTATCGTCAATATATATATCATGACGAATAGTAAAAAAAGGTCCATATACAGGCCGTCTGGGAGTAAACCACTTTCTCGAAAACGCATATATAAAGTCTCTACTAGAAAGGGCAAAATGTCGGGGGGTGGTTTTTTTTCAAGCCTTTTTGGTGGTGAAAACTCTGCTGAAAAACCGGCTTCTGACGGCGTTGATGCAGATATGATTGAAACGCAACCTGGAAATACAACAATGCCGTCGGAAACTGTTGCACAGCCGATGAAGAATGAGCCGAATACGGATACAAACGATCAAATTACCCCTTCGGATGATGCCGATGGTAAGAAAACCGCGGTTGATGAGGTCGAGAGTGAGGATGATGATGCCGATGGTAAGAAAACCGCGGTTGATGAGGTCGAGAGTGATGCTGATGATGCCGATGGTGAGGATAAGTTACCAAATCAACTCGCCGCTGCAGCAGAGTCCACCACTACGCTGGGCAAGTTGGGGAATGCTGTTAGTGAAATCGGGACGAATGTGCAGGAATCAATCAAAAATGTAATGAATGATGTTTCGGGCGAAAATAAATCTGATGCTCAATCTGATGCCGACCAAGAATCTGGCGCCGACCAAGAATCTGGCGCCGAAGTGGATGCACAACCAAACGATACGTCAAAACTGATTGCTCTAATGCAAGCGCAACAAGAGGCCTTTAACGTTGTATTAATGGATATGTCGAAGAAACTAGATTTAGTATTAGATAGAGTAGAAATGCAACCCTCTCCGCCAGTAGAAACTGGTGACGCGCAACAAGTAGATGGAATAATGAAATCAAATGATGAAGTTCTATCAGAAGATGTAGCGGCGCAATCAAATGATGAAGTTCTATCAGAAGATGTAGCGGCGTCACCAGAAATTGTAGAAGCGCCACCAGATAATCAGGAAATACAACCAGAAATTGTAGCAACGCCACCAAATAACGAAGTCATATCGATGGTTGAAACGGCGCAGCTAGGAACTGATCAAGCGCAACAATCCGAACCTAAAAATCTCTCCAATATGGGCGGTAAAACAATGGGTCGTCGCAACAGACGACGCAAGACCAAGAGAAAGGTTGTCCGCTAAATAACAAAATATTATTTATATAACCAGCATAAGTTTATATAACTAAATACTCTTCTCGTTCCCTGGTATATGAGCAATCTACTCCAAACCATAATTATTTCCATAATAGTCATTTATTTGATAGATTCGTTGGTGAAGTATTTTAGAGATACTTATACTACAAAAAAGACCAAGGACCTGGTCGGGTTTCACATTAAAAAGTATCAACACATCATGGATACCATCAAGGACACAAAAAAGGGTTGCTATAATGAATCCGCATCAGAAAAGTTGAGCGACCAAGAACTTCGATATATGAACGAAGAGCTCGAATCATTACTTCTTACCGAACTTGGTTCGTCTTCACCTTAGCAAAAACGTAAACATATCATGATGTAGGCATAAATTGATTCTAAAAGAATATAGAGTTTTATTCAGTATAATTAGAACCACGCGCGCTTATCATGTCTTATCTTCCTCCGAATCTCATGGATGAATTGTTGGGACGTATCCCAAATTTCGAACTTTCCTATGAAACCATTTCACATAAGAAAGTTTCTTCCGATTACAATGTTACATTGGCCATTCCATATGGTAAAAAGGCCTATATGTGGTTTACCTTCTTACGCGACAAGGACGTATGTCTTCTTTTGGAAATTGGTCGTGAGAAGAAGGTTACGTCCGTTAAGGTTTTGTCCGACGTCGACGTGCCCAGATATTTAGCATATGGAACTATCGTCTACGGTAGCATTTGTGAAATACCCGACAAAGGTCAGTATTTTGTAACAGAAGACATTTTGTATAGTAAGGGCATCTCTATTTCAAAACAGCCGTATTGTGAGCGTCTCGGATTCTTATACGACTTATTCACCACCTATCCCACGTGGTTTTGCGAAAACCGGAATCTACCCATCGTGTCGCCCGTGTGCTGGAAATTGGACGATACCTCGCCCAATCAAGTTCCTGACCAAATTCAATCGAAAATACCGTATGCGGTTCATCATATTCAACATCGGTCTTTGCGGTCGATCGTTCCGTATGTAAACGTTCCTTTCACGCGAAACATTATTCCTGTATCAAATCCGACGGTTCCCAACACTCTATTGTTTATCCCACCCGCTTTGCCCAGATTTGATTACTCCAAACCACAATATAAACGACCCACCACATTTGAAGTAATGGCCGATTTGCAAAATGATATTTATCATTTATATGCATTCGGGCGAAATGCAGAACGCATCTATTGTGGTATTGCCTATATTTCCAATTACAAAACGAGTTGCTATATGAACTCGTTCTTTCGCAACATCAAGGAAAACCGCCATTTGGATTCACTTGAAGAAAGTGATGACGAAACCGAATTCCAAGATATGCGCGAAGACAAGTTTGTCGATTTAGAGAAAAAGGTTTCGTTTGAATGTGTGTATATGCCCAAATTTAGGCGATGGGTTCCGATTACTGCTTCAAATGGTCGCGGACAGATTATCCATATTCGACAATTATAAAATATGCACTTAGTATAAATGGTTTCCGTATTACCGCCATATCCTAGCAATTTTGATCCGATTTCGTCTACCGTAACCGGATTGTATCAGCCAAGTGCGTTTGGCGGTGCGTATACCGATCACCCCGGATCTGTGATTCCCCCACCAGGAACGGGTATTTATTGCGGCGGTAAAGGAAAACGGCGTTCATCGCGTCGTAAATTAAAGCGCCGAACTATAGGAAAGAGTCGTTCCAAGAAAACACGAAATACAAGACGTAAACGTTAATCGTTTTTTTGTATTCAACTGCGATTCTATAACAAAATTTGGTTGCAATTGTATCTTAGGAAAATTGATAATCCGAGTGTTGTATATTATTACGGTATCAAGGAAATTATGTTACCAATACCGTTATTAATCGTAATCTCAATTATAGGCATCGTAATGCTTGGGATTGTAGTTGAATCTCTATATGTATCAGCGCGTAATCTGATACAAACATACAAAAAAAATAGGAACACTCGTAAATGTGAAAGTGGAATACCAACGCCGAACCCAATGATTGAATTATGATTCATCGTCTACATCTAAATCGTTAATCGAAATCAGACACTTTCCGCGTGAGTTGTCTGTATCTTCCTTTTTATTGGAACCGCGTGGTTCGAACACTTTCGACCAAGTTTTGTCGGTTTTCCAGTCCAAACACATGCCTTGATATCGAACACTATCCATGGATAGTATCCGATAATTGCACTTTCGATAGAACGTTTTACGTTGCCGCCATTGATTTTGAAATACGTCATGCCGGTCGACAATATCAACTACAATCGGGTTATCGTGTCGCACACGCAATATGCGACCCACCGATTGAGTTATATCCGTTTTTGGCGAAGCCATAACTAAAACAGACAATGTTTTGATATCCAATGCTTCCGCCGCCATGGCGTAAGTCGCAAGAACAATTTGTTTGTCTTCCGTTTCTTGTAAAGCAGATTGTTTCATACCGCCTACGTAATATCCGACACTGGCGAATCCGCGATGGACAATCGCTTCATACATATATTTCAATAGCGAACGGTTATGACATAACACCATGATTTGCGTGTCGGTCTCGCTCGATTGACCTTCCTTTATCAAATCCCCCAAAACGCGAACGATAAAATCGCTTCGCGGACCATAATCGGACAATTTTGATATCATCGTGCTATATTTTGCTTGTCCACGAAAATCATACTCGGTCTCATTAAATTGAGGATCAGATGATATATATTCAATTGCCCTTACACAAACCGGATCATCGGTTTCGCGCGCCTCGCTGTATATTTTAGGTCCGATGAACATATATAAAACTTTCGTCAATTTGTCTTTGCGATCAACTGTAGCAGATATGCCCAGCATGTTTGGACTCACCACGCGTAAGAGTGTCTTGGAAAATTGTTCGCTGCCTATCCGGTGAACTTCATCGACAATAGTCAGTCCAAAACAATCAAATGCATTTTCAGGAAGAGCTCGGTCATACAATGTCTGTAACATCCCAATTACTATATCCTTTCCATCGACATCAAACGTAGAACCTTGTATTCGGCCGATTTTTGCACCTGGCAGAAACTCGGCTGCACGTTCAATCCACTGATTCATTAAGAACTCTTTGTGAACTACAATCAGTGTCTTTTTTTGGACGAGCGAAATAATCTTCAACGCCATCACTGTATTATGAGTGACCGTAAAATCACCCAAAACAAATCTGCGATTGCCGTCAATCTCAAATCCATAATAGTCGTCTATTCCCACCGGTTCCAATTGAATGGGATATAGCAAATTGTTGAACGGCGACGATGGTACAATTGGAGCCTTTGCGGTCGTATTTTTAACAGGTATTTCGTGTAATCCGTTCCCTCTAATGCTGACCGCATAAAGAATTTGTGCAGAATCGATGTGACCTTGGACAATCGATTGAGTTTCCACCAAAAACCCCAGCGAACGCGCCACATAAACAATATCTTTTGAAAATCCTTCATGAGAGCATATAAGATTGTATTTGTGATCATAATAATACCCATCATAATCAATGATTCCGGCAAGCAATCGCAACCGAATATCACGTGTGTTACATTTGTATTCATGTGGAATTCGAATGTTACGCTCATGTTGATTCACAATATCATCACATAATTGAACTCCCATTGTATAAGGGTCTGTTCGGAGATGTGCCTTTGGAAAATGTATAGGAACGCGATAACCATACAGCGCCTCTTGGTCTATGTGTTTGATATATTCCGCGACCGACATATCTACCTGTTTTTCGTTGTGTGTATATTTTAACGATAGAATATGACTTTCGTTTACAATATATCCCTCTTTATTCGAAGAATTTACTTTATACATCATTTCCTGCCCGCGCGCAAGGGTCAGCACGTTGCGCGGAGTTGAATCATCGCCCATTAATACATCACCCACACAAATATGTTGAACCAATTTGATTGTGCCGTCAAACATCAGTATGGGTGTGTTTTTACCAAGACATTTGCCTCGACCACATGGGACCTCGAGTATACCGCCGTTTCCAATTAATTTTGAATCACTGCATATGGGTTTATTAACATGCTTCATGTAAACATCCACGATTGTGTCTTGGTAATCACGTAGAGCTTTAGGAAAATTTACACATATGTCTTCGCCGGTGGTTATTTCAGACCGGTCTGGAAGACCATATCGTTCGCATCCATAAAATCGAGGAATGTATATTTTTTTCGAGTTTTCCCTGTATACTGGGAAGGCACCTTCATTGGGGTCTCCAGGTTGACCGTAGGATGCCCCCATGGATTCCGCTTTCACGAACAAATCCTTCTTTAGAAAGGCGATTTCCGATTCGGGTAATAATTCGAGAGGAATGGTGTATCCTTTTTTGCCGAGATAAGAGGATTTGCGTATCCGGTCTTTGTCTTCATCCGTTAATAACTTGTTTGTTTCGTCGCCACCCTTCTTCTTCTCCTTTGCGATCATCATTTGCCGACGTTTCCATTGTAAGGACATTTAGTATATTCTATACAAAGAACCATCTATATAATTTTCAATTTTATCCAAGCATGAAATAGACAAGAACGAGCCATTCATTCACAGGAAAATATCGTATTATCTTATACGATGAATTTGAAGTTGCTTCTGAAAAAGATTACTTTACCGGAAATACTCGTTTTAGTAGTATTTGTATTATATTTAGTGTTTCCCGTGTCTACTCCCAGTGGGCTAGCTCCTTATATTGAGTCACCTTTGGGATTGCTAAGTATATTCGCTATCACAGTTGGACTATTTTTGTATACGCATCCATTCTTGGGTGTATTGTATCTTTTTGTAGCATATACGTTGTTGAGAAGAAGTGCAGTCGTCAAGAACACCTCTCAATATGTGGAGGTAACCAGGACGCCCGCGCAGAAGATGTTGGACGTTAAAAAACAGGTTGCCGAAGCGACTCCTCCCCAAGAGGAGGCACGGAATGTGAACCCTGGGTCTACGCAACCAATTACTTTAGAGGAAGAGGTGGTCATGCAACGCGCGCCGATCGGTAAAAACGAGAAGATCACAATTATGCAGACTACTTTTAAACCCGTGGCTACAAATACTATTGGTGCATCGATGGTATAATTTCCACATTGATATACACTTGACAAAATTATTTTGGTAATCTTTCAAAATAATGTTGTATTCAATTAATCGTCGGCCATTTCTTCTTGAATCTGTGAAATCGGCCAATTCTTAATAGATGATGTCTTGGACTTGATAACAATTATTGCGATCATATAAAATATTCCAAGAGACATTCCGATTAATAACATCAAACCTGCACTTGGAATGTTTGCGGTATCACCAAACACGCCCGCACCAATCAATAATAATACTAGTGCGGTGCCGGCAATGAGAGCGCTTAGCGCCGCATTAATAGTTGGTAATTTTGCTTTCTGCGCATCTTCCGTAACATCATCCATATAGTCAAATGCGAGCTTTGCTGTGTATAGATATGCAGTTGGTATAACGAAATAGGCTACACCAATAAATACGACGAACAAAATGAACATGACCATTGTTTTCAATGACTGATTCGCGGATTGGTCTTGTATTAACCCGCTTGACGCAGGTATTACCATGGATAAATTATTGGCCGCTACATCGTCGGAGTCAATTGGAACATAATCACATTCCATCCAATCACCTGGAACTGGAGATGCGATCACGGAATAGTCGTCGGCTTGGGCGGGCGCCATATCAAAATATGTGACGTTGTTTTCCAGACTAAGAAGAGCTACGGCGGAAACGGTGATCGGTTCAGAATAAATAAATACATTGCGACCATTGCTTTTGTATTGTATATATACTGCGTTTGACGTATTGATGCGAAATATGTCTGCATTTAGGTCTACAGTCAGCGACGTTACCGGGGGGTCGGCGACCGCAGCTCTTACAATTCCATCTACTTGACCATTTTGAGAAGCAATTGCAGCAACATTCAGTAAAAAACAGGTATAGATTGGGTCGCTATTGTTCGCGTCTAGGTTGCGAATAAAAAGCTCAGCCTGGTATGCCTTGCCGGTGACTTGTTGTAACGGAGTGTCTCCTCCGCCATCTTTATTACCAACCAACCACATTTTATCGGCCTTGTATTCTTTGGTAACGCCACTTTCGGTATAGGTTACATTAGATGACGACCCGCGTCCGCAGATACCCGATATCCATTTATTCACATTATCGTTTAATATACTGGTGACCCCCATGGGGATATAATTGATATTTATAGTTTTTGATGTATCAATTGATTTTGTTAAGTCGAATAATACCATCCGTGTATATATTTATGAGTATATTATCTATTTTGATAATTACGTTTTCAAATCATTATTAATAAATGATTTGAACACGCGGATGCATACATAGTTTTTATTGTGACCGTCCTCTTATATAATTCGTCTAAAGGTTAGAATTATTCGGGTTTTTGCGAATCATTTGCTTCGGAGTATAATTGAGGAACACTCACCGTTTCAGTTCCAGTCAAGACGGTCTTATCATAGTTTGTCTCGAATGTATCTATTACAACCGTATCTGGAACGCCCTTACCCTCAAACAGTTTCAAGTCAGCAAGTCTTAATATTTCGTTTGCACTGGTGATTATATTCTGAATTAATTCTCTTGCGTTTGAATCAACCATAATTTGAAATCTGAAACCAGCTTTACCTGATTTTCGAAATTTACCAGTATCAACTTTATTCTTCTCATCATTGTCGTCAAACTTTGACTTATCCACCTTTTTTGCCGCATCTTCTCGTTCTTCTCGTCCCGCCTCCCACGCCCCACGTTCGCTATCTCTTTTTTGTTTGAATGTTTCGAGGCTTATCAATGCATCGTCATCGCGTTTTTTATCATCGGCACTTAAGTATAGCTTGCCCAGACGACCCGGCTCGCCGAGCAACTCTTCCAATATACGAATTAATTTTTGTTTACTACCACCTTTCATTTTAAATGAACCATTTTTTAATGTAGACATATTCTTTGTAATATCACTCTATATTTTTAGGGTTATTCTTCTCCATTACATCCAAGGTATATAAGAGTAAAGAGCATTTTCGTAAATAGTCGCTCTAAATGTATCATTGTATCCTTCTACGTATACTGCGTCATTGTTATATATCTCGTCGCA
>JGI25907J50239_1000116_pt1 | contig 17971 bp, 15 predicted proteins | sample LauGreSpBDMM15SN_2_FD_50239 | JGI IMG/M metagenome (IMG submission 50239) | reverse complement strand
TTTTCTAAAGATTGACCTCTAAAATCAAGCTCTTTTATTTCAAGCATAGGTTTTAATACCCAAGAAAGAGAGCTTGTTATGCTAATTGGATTTTGACCCTCTTCTTTTAAAAAATTGAGTGTCGACAAGGTTTTTATCTGATCACCGTTTAATACATATTCAGTGAGTTCAAAAGTATCATAACGAGATACATTAGAGATGGACTGGGAAACTTTATCGTATGAAATTGATTGGTTTGGGAAAAGCAATGCTAATTTATTCAATTCCTGGTCTGCAGCAAGCATATTGCCATGAACAAATTGACTGACAAGCTGAATACCTTCTTCATCTAGGTTTATTGATAATAATGAAGCTCTTTTTTTTAACCAAGAAGGAAGTTCACCCGGCTTAATCTCATCAAGCCTAATCGTGCAAGATTTTTTTTCAAGTTCCTTAAACCATTTCTGCTGCTTGGTTTCCCTGTCTGTTTGGGGTAAGTGAACAATTAGTAGGTCGTCTTGAGAAAAATTTTGTAGAATCTCATAAAAGGATTCGCCACTTTCTGCATTTATTTTTCCTGAGGGAATGACGATTTCAATAATGCGCTTTTGAGAAAACAAACCCTGAGCGGAAAGGGATGAAGCGCATTGATCCCATTTAAAATAGCGATCAATAGTAAAAGTCAATTTTTCTAAGTATGAATGTTCTTTTGCAAATTGACGAAGGATGTCGAAAGCTTCTTTTCGTGAGAGAGCTTCATCCCCCAAAAGAAGAAATTTTGATAGCTGATTTTTTTGAAGCTCCTTATAAAGTGCTTCCGAATCAAATGCCGCCATTAATTATTTTTTAATAACTTGAATTTGATTAAATATACTTGTGATGGCTTCAATACGCATAGCTTCGTTAAGCTGCCTTTCTTCCTCTTCTTTACCAATAAGATTTGAATCACTGTAAGTAAAGTCCTTGCGTGTTTCTATTATGTTTTCTTGGCTCCAAATTTCACTGTCGCTAGCTTTAATACGATAACGAACTCTATAAAAAATTTCAAATTCTCGAACAAGACCCTGGCCACTTAGGGACAGAATTCTTTTTTCACTTTCTTCGCTCAGGAACTCAACTCTTAATTCTGGATTCTCTGTGGAGGAAACAATAGCTACTTTATTAGTATTTAAGATTTTCTTGAGGTTTTTTGTGAGACTTAATTCTTTGCCTTCTAGACTAATTGTTTTATATGATATTTCTGTCATCCCTCTCAAATGAAATCCACAACTTGTAATCACTATAAGTAATAGTATAGCTATAAGTTTTTTTTGTATGAAATTCATAATTTATCCTGTGACGATATTAATGAGTTTTTTAGGCACAAATATCAATTTTTTAACTTTACTTTCAAGGTTTATAAATCGCTTAACGTCCTCATTTTCGAGGGCCATGAGCTCAATATCTTTTTGTGTAAGATCAGCCGATACTAGCATATTTCCTCTAAGTTTTCCGTTCACTTGAATCACCATTTCATATTCGTTCTTAATTAATGCACTTGGGTCAGCTTTAGGCCAAACCTCTTGGTCGATCGCAGTATTAAAAAGCTGATCCCATAAGGCATGACAAATATGAGGCACAAAAGGATTGAGTAACAAAATAACGTTTTGTATCACTTCTTGTTTGACTGAAACTGTTATAGCATCTTCACCTTCCACTTTTGCAAAGGTATTCATAAGCTCCATCACAGAAGATATGGCTGTATTAAAACTATGTCTTCTTTGAATATCATCTGTAATTTTTTGTATGGTCTGATGTAACTCAAATCTTAAATTTTTTGTTTGAGCCGTGAGCACTCCTTCTTTATAAGNCGCAATTTTACCTTTGGCATGATGATCATAAACAGCTTTCCAAAGCCGCTTTAAAAAGCGATTCGCTCCCTCAACACCACTATCAGACCACTCTAAACTTTGCTCAGGAGGGGCTGCAAACATAATAAAAAGTCTTGCGGTGTCAGCACCGAACTGATCAATAAGTGATTGAGGATCTACAGTATTGCCTTTTGATTTAGACATTTTGGTGCCATTTTTTAATACCATACCTTGTGTTAAAAGATTTTTAAATGGCTCTGAATGTTTAATGAGGCCAAGGTCTCTTAAGATCTTATTAAAAAAGCGTGCATATAATAAATGTAAGATGGCATGCTCAATACCGCCGATGTATTGATCAACAGGCATCCAGTAATTACTTCTTTCATCCACCATAGCATTTGGATTGTTATAACTTGGATAGCGAGCAAAGTACCAAGATGACTCCACAAAAGTATCCATCGTATCTGTTTCTCTTTCAGCTGGCTTGCCGCAAGAAGGACAGGTTGTTTTGTAAAAAGATTCATCTTGTTTAATAGGGGATCCAACACCATGCATAACAATGGACTCAGGCAGCACTACGGGTAAATCTTTTTCTGGCACAGGTACTTCGCCACATGAATGACATTTAATAATAGGTATTGGGCATCCCCAATAACGCTGCCTTGAAATTCCCCAGTCACGTAATCTAAACTGCGTTGTTTTTTTACCTTTATGGAGAGAGGTTAGTTTATTAACAATGGCATCAAATGCCTCCTGAAATTCTAAGCCATTAAATTCACCCGAATTAATTAACCGTCCATAATCAGTGTAAGCAGCCTCTTCAAGGTTCATTGTTTTTGTATCAATCGGCTCAATAACTTGTTCAATGTTGAGGTTATATTTTTTTGCAAAATGAAAATCTCTTTCATCATGCGCAGGAACTGCCATGACTGCTCCTGAGCCATAACTTATAAGAACATAATTAGCTATCCAAATCGGTACTTCTTTTTGTGTGATAGGGTGAATAGCTCGGAGCCCAGAGTCGATACCTATTTTTTCTGCAGTCGCAAGATCTGCCTCAGCAACGCCGCCTCTTGAACATTCGTTAATGAATGCTTCAATTGTAGGATTATTTTTTTTAATTAATGAAGCAAGGGGATGTTCTGNTGCAATAGCTAAGTAAGTCACACCTAAAAGTGTGTCTGGTCGGGTAGTATAGATTTTAATGTGATCAGCATGATCTTTAATAGAAAATTCAATTTCACAGCCATAACTTTTACCAATCCAATTTCTTTGCATGGTTTTGACTTGCTCTGGCCAGCCTTCAAGACCATCTAAATCCCTTAAAAGCTCATCTGCATATTCAGTAATTTTCATAAAATATTGAGGAATTTCTTTTTTCTCAATAACAGCGCCAGATCGCCATCCTTTTCCATCAATTACTTGTTCATTAGCAAGGACAGTTTGATCAACTGGATCCCAATTAACTGTAGAAATTTTTTTGTAAATTAATTTCTTTTTAAAGAGTTCAGTAAATAACCATTGCTCCCATTTGTAATATTCTGGTCGACATGTTGCAATTTCTCTTTTCCAGTCAATAGCAAGGCCCAGTTGTTTTAATTGGTGCTTCATGTAATCAATATTGCTATAGGTCCAAGCAGCAGGAGCAGANTTATTTTGTAATGCCGCATTCTCAGCAGGCAAACCAAAAGCATCCCAGCCCATGGGCTGTAATACATTAAAACCAAGCATGCGATGAAAGCGACTTAATACATCGCCGATCGTGTAATTTCTAACGTGCCCCATATGAAGTTTTCCGCTTGGATAAGGGAACATAGAAAGACAATAATATTTTGGTTTTTTAGAGTCTTCTGAAACAGAGAATGTAAGCTCCTTATCCCAATAAGATCGAACTTTTTCTTCAATACTTTTAAAAGGGTAGTTGGATTGCATGTACTAATTAATTTGATCAAAAATTGTTTTTTGGATATCTTTAACATCACCGAGGCCGTTAATCTTAATATAGCGAAGCTCTTGATTTTCAGATGCTGCCCATTTTGAATAATAATCAACAAGTGGCTTCGTTTGGCTGTGATAAACATCAAGACGTTTTAGAATGGTTTCTTTTTTATCATCATCTCTCTGAATAAGAGGCTCACCTGTGATGTCATCCTGATCTTGAATTTTAGGGGGATTATTATGAATATGATAAATGCGACCTGAAGCAATATGCGTCCTTCGGCCGCTTAACCTATCTACAATAATATTATCTGGTACATCAATTTCAATGACTATATCAATNCTAATGGAAGCCTGTTTCATTGCTTCGGCTTGAGGAATAGTTCTAGGAAAGCCATCTAACAAGAAGCCTTGTTTACAATCGCTATCTTGTATCCGCTCTTTAACTAATTCAATAATAAGTTGATCTGGAACAAGTGCGCCACTATCCATAAATTGTTTGGCTTCAAGACCTAATTTTGTGTTTGCTTTAATAGCNGAACGAAGCATGTCGCCAGTAGATATTTGGGGGATATTAAATTTGTCTTTAAGTATCTGGGCTTGTGTGCCCTTACCGGCACCCGGCGCTCCTAGTAGAATAATTCTCATGTATCTCTCCTTAAGTCTTAATTATATCAGNCGATGTTGATTTCACATGGCTATTAGCCTGTATAAATTAATCCAGATAATTTGAAATTTTTACGAAATCTGATACTGATAAATTTTCGGCTCTTAACTGCGGATTGATACCTATTTTCTCAAAGTCATTTTCGTTAATAANGGATTTAAGTGTATTGCGAATAGTCTTTCTTCTTTGGGAAAAAGCTTCCTTAACAATCTTCCCAAACTGATTGATATTGTTAGCTATAAAAGGGTATTGCTCGTAAGGAATGAGCCTTACGAAAGATGATTCAACTTTAGGCTCCGGATCGAATGCCTCTTTCGGCACATGAACCAAATGCTCCATTGAAAAATAATATTGAAGCATCACTGATAGTCTNCCGTAATCGGAAGACGAAGGTGTGGCAATCATACGATCTACTACTTCTTTTTGTAACATAAAATGCAGATCTTTAATAATTACAATATTTTCAATACATTTAAANAGGACAGGCGTTGAAATGTTGTAAGGTAAATTACCTACAATTCTTACTTTTTGGTCGAACTGATGAAAGTTAAAATTTAGAACATCCTCATTGAATATGGTAATTTTTTTTTTGGGGTATTCTTTTTCCATCCAACTTACAATATCTCGATCAAGTTCAATGGCTAACAGATGATTAGATTTCTCGAGAAGCGGTTTTGTAAGCGCCCCAAGGCCAGGGCCTATTTCAATAAGAGCATCATCTAGAAGAGGGTTGATTGATTGAATGATTGAATGAATAATCGATACATCTTTGAGAAAATTTTGCCCAAATTTTTTCTTAGCAATATGTTTCATACGTGAGATTTTTGAGCCAAATCGATTGCTAAATCAATCGCACTGTAAAAGCTATTTGGATCTATGTTGCCTAGNCCAGCTAAGTCGATAGCGGTTCCATGGTCCACTGAGGTTCTAATAATGGGAAGGCCAAGGGTAACATTTACACCTAAGCCAAAATTAGCATGTTTAAAAACTGCGAGACCTTGGTCATGGTACATTGCCAAAAAGCAGTCAGCTTTTTGGATATACTTTTCTGTGAAAAGCGTATCTGCTGGAAGGGGACCCTCAATCAACATCCCTTCCAATTTTAATTTGTTGATGACTGGCGTGAGAATATTAATTTCTTCTAAACCTAAAATGCCATTTTCCCCTGCATGCGGATTAAGACCTGCAACAAAAATTTTTGGGCTATTTATTTTAAATCGATGAATCAAGTCGCGATGAATTGTTCTTAGTGTTTGCTCGAGTTTTTCTGNTGTGATCAAGCGACTCACTTGTGATAGCGGCACATGTGTTGTCACAAGTGCAACTTTCATAGTTTTAGAGGTTAACATCATAACTTCATTTTTGGTATCAGTATAATGCGCAATATATTCAGTATGGCCTGTAAAANGCTGGCTTTCATTGATGATGCTTTTATGAATAGGAGCTGTGACAAGCGCATCAAAAGATTTATTTAAGCAGCCGTCTAATGCAAAGTTTAGGACATCAATGACATATTGATTATTTTTAGGATTAAGCAGCCCTGTCTGAATGTTTTCGCAAGCAGGAATATGATGTATGGAAAGTGAATGATCACCCTTATGCTCTATAGAAGTATTCTCATAAAATGTAATCGATTTATTGAGTTGAGCAGCTCTATCAGCTAACGCATTCTTATCACCAACCACTGAAATAAATGCAGGAAATTTTTTTGTGCTAAGAAGTACACAAAGATCAAGCCCAATGCCTGAAGGCTCGCCTGAGCTTATGACGATATGTGGCTTAAAAGAAGTCAAGATATTAAATTAAAAGTTGTCTTCTAAGCGAAGCTCTACAAAAGAGCGGTCTCTTAATTCTTGCAGCCAATCTTGGTAAGCCTCTTCAGATTTTCGCATTTTGATTTGTTGTCTCGCTTGAATGCGAGCTGATTCTTTGGACATATCTTGAGATCTTTTTTCAAGAACTTGAATAAGATGCCATCCAAATGGAGTTTTAATAGGATCGCTGATTTGATTTATATTAAGTTGTTTCATTGTTTTTTCAAATTCAGGCACAGTATCTCCTGGATTGATCCAGCCNAGATCCCCACCATTGGTTGCAGAAGGATCTTCTGAATATTGCTTTGCCATATCCTCAAACTTTATACCATTTTCTAATCGCTCCTTAATTCCCATCAATTTTTGACGGCCCTCATTTTCAGAGGTAATTTCAGAAAGCTTAATTAAAATATGCCTTACATGTGTTTGCTCTACAACAAGAGGAGCGCTCGACCCTTTTTTATTAATTAATTTAAGGATATGAAAGCCATTAGGACTTCTTAAAATTGGGGTCAGCGAACCCACTTCTATTTTTTTAAGAGCATCCACAAATAATGTTGGTAAATCTGAAGCTTTTTTCCAGCCCAGATTGCCCCCCTCAAGTGCATTAGGTGTCTCTGAAAATGCTGCAGAGACTTGCGTAAAATTCTTACCTGATTGAATTTGTTTAGAAGCTTCTTCCGTCTTATTCTTTAGTTTTTCAAGCTTTTCAGGGGAAACGTCCTCAGGAACACGAATAAGAATATGGGCGACCTCATATTCATCCTGAATTTCTTTTGATTGAGCATTTAAGAAATTATCAATTTCACCATCTGTAATAACAATTTTGCTATCAACTTCACGCTCTTTTAATTGTGCAATTGTGATTTCATTTCTAATTTCTTCTCTAAATTTATAAAAATTAGTACCATCTTTTTCTAACGTTTTTTTAAAATCAACCACATTAAGCTTATTTTTTTCTGCAATACGCTCAATAGTTTTATCAACCTGGGCGTCGTTGATTTTTAGTCCAGTTTGAAGAGCAAGTTGGATCTGAATGCTNTTAGCAATTAATCTTTCCATCACTTGTTTTCTTAAAACACTTTCAGANGGAATTTCAATTTTCTGATTTTTTAAGTTGCTAATCACNGAATTNATTTTTTCTTGTAATTCTTTTTCGGTAATAACATCTTGATCAACTACAGCNATAATTCGGTCTAGTTTTTGAATGCTACTTTCTGTTTTTGAATAACCATAAGAGCTAATTGTCAAAGCTAAAAGGATGAAAGCTATTTGGAAAAAANAGATTAATTTTTTAAGTTGCATATTAAGATTAGTTAAAGTTTGCCTGACGATTAACATCAGGAATTTGATTGACGTTTCTGAGGCCTGGAACATTCCTGTATAAAAAGTTGTTTAGTTTGTTAGCGTCCGAACCTATCGAACCAATACCATTTAACTCAAGCTGAATAAAAAATGCATAATTTGGATTGGGGCTTGTTGGCAATGATATTCTGTCAAAGATTGATCTTGCAACCCAGCAGCCGCCGTCATATTCTAANCCTGCTAAAACTTCAATAGTTTGCGAGCTCTTCAAATCGTAATTGTAGCGACCAATAGAGTAGAATCGGTTTCCNAGAGGCCATTGACCCGCNGCATTAAAAACTTCTAAATCTTGATTNTTATCAATAATATTATCAATNANTCGATAGCTTACATTGAGCATTTTTCCTGGCTCTGGATTATATCGACTTCCAAGCGTGCTTCTTAATAAACTGTTAGAGGTTGGGTCAAATTGAAACATTGCATCTAGGTTAAGTGAATTTGGTAATTTTGCTGATGCACCCATAAAAATATCTGAATTTGCTTTTTTAGCTTCTGTAAGATCATTACCAANGACTCTTCTGTCTTCAAAATAATATCTTTGAGCAATTATGGCAGATAATCTCTCCTTACCATTTTTATCTAAAAATTTAGATGTTAATGATGCAGTTAATTGATTTGCATCATTTATTCGATCTTGCCCATTATATTGATTCTCATAAAATAAAGTTTGCATATTTAAATCAGCAAGGCCTGAGTCAAAGTTAGGCAATACTGATTGATCTTTATATGGAATGTAGACATAAAATAATCTCGGCTCAAGCGTGTTTGTATAATTTTGATTTAAAAAATTTATATTTCTGTCGAGATAAACACCGCTATCCAAAGAGAAAATTGGTGTGACTATATCTTTGTTATTATCAGGTGAATTGTTAAGATTATAAGATCTAATATTTGCAGAAACTTTCGGTTTAATATATCCGTATTCAGAGGTTAGTGGAATAGTGATTGCTGGAGTCATTGTAAATCTGCTNCCAGTAATCTTTTGCNCATCTGTGAATGTTGATGCGAACTTATCATCCCTTTCAAAAAGAGTCCATTGTGACTTAAGGTCTAATNTGAAATTATCGTAGTCTTTTTTCCCCGAGAGATTGACTTGTGGAAGNCTTTGATATGGAGAATTTGATGCATTTGTTAATGTTTGATATTTTTCAGTTAGTAAGTTTAATTTCCAAATATCACCCGAATAATTTAGATTTACTCTTTGAGGTAAATTAACCACGCTAGTAACTTGAATCATAGTGGCTAAATCAGAAAAGTAAGTATTATCTGATACTTTTTGAAGATCATAAGATCCTGACCAACCCCTACCAAATTGATGCTGATGATTAAGTTTTAAAAAATATCTATTATCTTGACCGCTAGATTGATCATGATTCATATATTGAAGTTGATTAATTCCTGAATAGTTTTCGGTTAGGTAGCGAAACTCACCATCCGCCAGAGGCCCTCTTTTACCTAAATACCTGGCTGTGAGAGTTGCATCCATATTAGGAGAAATATTAAAGTAATAAGGTACACGAAACTCAAAACCACTTTTAGATGTAGTGCCGAAGGTCGAAGATAAGAAACCAGATTGCCTATTTTTATTGAGAGAAAAGCTTGTGCTAGGCATATAGAATATCGGGACCCCTTTGAAATCAAGCGAGGCATGTGAGGCTTTTACTTGGTCTTTTTTTGTATCAATTTCCATATTTTTAGATTTAATATACCAGTCATTGGAATCTACCTCACACGTGGTTAATCTGCTGGATTCAAGTTTTGTCTTATTTTCGCCTTCAAAAAAAATTGCTTTAGCATCACCTCGGAAGTCATAATAACGTTTGGTAACTTGAATACCTTTTTGAACGATCGTTTCTTCTTTTTTATCAGACTTTATATTAAAGGTCACATCCTCCATCTTCCCAGTCTGATCGCTTAATCTATAATTAAGCTTTGTGCCAGAAAGAGAAATTTTTTCTAGGTCTATGGATGTATTTCCTTGTGTAATGAGTTTTTCTGAAATTTGATCATACTCAATCACTTCAGCTTTGATAGTTTTATTGCCTTTTTTGAGAATAGCATTCCCTTTAGCTTTCATTTTTCTATCAAGAAGCGTTTCAAGGCTATCCCCTTCAATTTCGACTGATTCCTGAAAAATTTCTGAAGATTGTTTTTCGCTTACCAAGTCTTCAGCAGATGAAAGCTGAGGAAGAAGAAAAAACACTAGCCATAGCGGTGAGATTGTTTTTCTAAACATGGAATTTTGCTGAAGGAGCAAGTAGGGGTGCTATAGTTTTAATTTTGAATATTTCATAAACGTTAAAATCTCATATTTTAGATATTTTATCAACTTAAATTTATTAATAATCAGGTAGTTATATAACTTACTTCATTAAGCTAATTGCTTAAAACGTACAATTTTTTTAAAAATTTATAGGTATTTTTTATTGTGACTCGCGAAATTCAGATTGCTACGTGGTTAAATAATGCACTTAAAAATCAAGAGTATACGATAAATCCTGCTTCTTCAGACGCTAGTTTTCGTCGTTATTTCCGTATTGTTTCAAATAATCAGTCTTATATCTTAATGGACGCCCCTCCTGATAAAGAAAATTCAAAGCCCTTTGTTGATATAGCAAATATTCTTTTTAAGGCAGGATTAAATGTGCCTAAGATTCATGAGGCAGACATGAAAGAAGGCTTTTTGTTATTGTCAGATTTAGGCAGTGACACTTACCTTGAAGAGCTCAATCATGAAAATGCATCATCGCTTTATAAAGATGCTTACTTAGCGCTTATTAAAATACAAAAAAATGCTGATACTTCATCACTTAAACTCTATGAGGATTCGTTGTTGATGCAAGAGCTTCGATTATTTCCTGATTGGTATGTAAAACTGCATAAATCTTATGAAATGAATGATTCGGAAAAAAACATTCTTAACTTAACTTTTGATTTACTTATCAAGAATATTCGGTCTCATACAGAAGTTTTTGTGCATAGAGATTTTCATTCGAGAAACTTGATGTTTTGTAATGGAGAACAGGGTGAAAATCCAGGCATTTTAGATTTTCAAGATGCAGTGAAGGGATCTATTGTTTATGATCTCGTTTCTCTATTTAAAGACGCTTACATTGTTTGGGAAGAAGAACAGATTATAGATTGGCTAATTCGATACTGGGAATCGGCAAAGAAAAATGGGCTTAAAGTTCAGGAGGATTTCGCAGAGTTTTATAGAGATTTTGAGTGGATGGGTGTTCAAAGGCATTTAAAAGTATTAGGTATTTTTGCTCGCTTAAATTACAGAGATCATAAAGCAAATTATTTAAACGATTTGCCTACCGTTGAAAATTATTTACGAAAAGCCTGCGAACGCTACAGGGAATTGCGCCCTCTATTAAACATGATTAACAAATTAAGTTTGACATAACCTTATGAAAGCTATGATTCTAGCAGCGGGCAAGGGCGAAAGAATGCGCCCTTTGACTGATGAAATACCAAAGCCATTATTAGAAGTAGCTGGTAAGCCATTAATAGTTTGGCATATAGAAAAATTAGCCAAGGCTCATTTTAAAGAAGTGGTCATTAATCATGCATATTTAGGTGAAATGATTGAAGCATATCTTGGCAATGGTTCAAAATGGGGCCTTAAGATTCAATATTCTAGAGAAGGTAGTCCATTAGAAACAGCAGGAGGCATAAAAAAAGCACTATCGTTTTTGGGCGATGAGCCTTTTTTAGTGGTTAATGCAGACATATTTACTGACCTAGATTACATTACATTAAAAAATATGAACTTAGATAATTTTAAAGGTCACTTAGTTATGGTTAAAAATCCACCACACCACATGAAAGGGGATTTTGTTTTAAAACATAACAAGATTGAACTGGAGGGAAGTAATAAATTAACTTTCTCCGGCTTAGCTATTTATCGACCAGAAATCTTTGAAGAAATCAATATGGAGTCTGTTGCGAAGTTAGCGCCTATACTCAAGAAATTAATTGATGCGGGATGTATTTGTGGTGAGGAGTATCATGGGCTTTGGTTTGATATAGGCACACCAAAGAGACTGGAAGAAATTAATTTCTTTTTAAAAAATAATAATTTCACAAGCTAGATTAAATATGAGCAATAAAGATTATAAAGAATTTAAAAAAAGGAGAGATGCTCTAGCCAATAAAATTGGTGATGGCATAGCTATCATTTTTAATGCTAGTGAAACCATTAGAAATCGAGANAGTCATTACCCTTATCGATCTGATAGCTATTTCCATTATTTCTCAGGATTTAATGAGCCGCAATCTGCGCTAGTTATTTTGGGCGGAAAATCCCCAAAAACGATTCTATTTTGTCGTAACAAAAACNTTGATATGGAAATCTGGAACGGTTTCATATATGGACCTAAAGAAGCGAAAGAACTTTTTCTATTTGATGAAGCTTACGATATCAACTNACTTGATGAGATTGTTTTAAAAGAAATTCCAGGACANCAAAAAATATATCATCGAATAGGTCAAGATNTTTTGATTGATCAAAAAATTAATGATTGGATAAAACAATTAAAAGAAAAAGGTAGNGCTGGAGTTCGAGCGCCCCATGAAATTCAGGATATTAGTTATATAGCAGATGAAATGCGACTTATAAANAGTGATTTTGAAATTGACATGATGCGACGTTCAGCAAAGATTGCATCTTTAGCCCACAATCGCGCAATGAAATTTGTAAAGCCTCATATGTATGAATATGAACTTGAGGCTGAAATTATGCATGAATTCATGTCTCAAGGAATTCGTTCGCCAGCATATCAATCCATTATTGCCGCTGGGGGAAATGCATGCACATTGCATTATATTAATAATAACTCTGAGATTAAAGATGGTGATCTTATCTTAATAGATGCAGGATGTGAGTTAGAAGGGTATGCATCCGACATAACAAGAACGTTTCCTGCAAATGGAAAATATACAAAAATACAAACAGATTTTTATCAAATGGTATTAGATGCTCAAAGTGCGGCCTTAAAAATGATATCTCCGAAACATCACTGGAATGAGCCTCATGATGCAGCTTTATCAGTTCTAATTGATGGGTTTAGAGACTTTGGTTTATGCCAGGGAAGCCGCGAAGAAATTTATGAAACAGGGGCTTATAAAGAATTCTATATGCATAGAACAGGTCACTGGCTAGGCCTTGATGTCCATGATGCGGGTGAATATAAAAATGTTTCAAAAGAATGGAAACAGCTAACACCAGGTATGACATTAACTGTGGAGCCGGGATGCTATATTCGGCCTTCTTCAAAAGTACCCAAGGAATTTTGGAATATTGGTATCAGAATTGAAGACGACGTTTTGGTGACGCAAGATGGGCATGAAGTACTTACTAAAGACAGTCCAAAAACAATAGAATCTATTGAAGCATTGATGGCAAAATGAAAAAGCCAGAATACCTCATTGTGGGGGCTGGTCCGGTTGGCCTAATTTTCTCTTTATTACTAGCAAAGCAAAATAAAAAATCGCATCTTTTAGAGTTAAGAAAAAAAAATGATGCAGGTTCAGATAATCGAGCATTAGCTCTCTCATATGGAACAAAACTCGTTCTTGAAAATCTTGGGATATGGACAATATTAGAAAAAAAGATTACTCCAATTCAAAGCATTCACACAAGTCAAAAAAATAGCTTTGGACGTACCTTACTATCTGCAGAGGAATATAATTTGCCGGCATTGGGTTATGTTGTCTCTTATGGAGATTTATCAAAAGCTCTTAAAGAAGAAATTAATCAATCCTCATTAGTAAAAATTAGTTATGAATTTGAAGTCTCAGCTATCGAAAATAAAGAAGATAAATCTATTTTGTATGGCCGTACTAAAAATTCACCTCTCGAAACGCCACTTTTAATACTGGCTGATGGCGGAAAAAATAATACTGATTTAATTCAAAATCTTAAAAGAAAAGAAACTAGTTATAACCATACCGCGCTTGTTACAAAAGTGACTTCAGAAATTCCACCTGAAAGTGTTGCCTATGAGAGATTTACGTCTATGGGCCCTATTGCGCTTTTGCCAAATGGGCCTAAAGAATTTTCATTGGTATGGACAGGAAAAGATTCAGACATTCAAGAGCTAGCCAAGACTAAAAAAAATGTATTTTTAGAAAAATTGCATGAGCACTTTGGAGATAGAGTTGGAAAATTTATCGATTGTGAGAAGTTTATTACCTTCCCATTAAGAAAAATTGTTCTTGCAGACTTCCCGAAATCCCACATAGTAGTCATCGGTAATTCTGCACAAACAATGCATCCAGTTGCTGGACAAGGTTTTAATACTGGAATCAGAGATGCTCATGCATTATCGAAATTAATGAATGAATCAGAGTCGGCTTATATAGGGTCTGAATCATTTGTAAATCAATATTATACTTCTAGAAAGTCAGAGACAAAAAAGACGCTTTTTTTTACGGATTCTTTAGTAAATATTTTTTCAAATGACTTGGTTGGTCTATCCATAACAAGGGGATTTGGCTTATCCCTTTTGGATAACTTTAGGCCTATCAAAAAATTTTTAGTCAATAAAATGAGCTTTGGAAAATGATTCAATCATCGAGTGATGTATTGATTTTAGGTTCAGGCATTGTGGGTATGGCCTCTTTAATCGCTTTAGATAAATATGATATCAAGGCAACGCTTTTATCAGAGGTAACAGCCTTTCACAAAAAAGAAGTTGACCCTAGATTTTATGCAATTACGCCAGGTGTTAAAACATGGCTAGAAAAAAATGGCGTATGGGCTTTTTTGCCGGAAAAAGAAGTGTTTTCAGTGCGATCTATTATTGTTTACTCGGATAAGGAACATTCATCTTTAAAATTTAATAATGATGATGTAGAGATGAATGAACTTGCATTTATTGTGAATCATGATGAGCTTGAAAAAGCATTTATTTATCGAGTAAGCGACATAAACCATGAGAAAATTAAAACAGACAAGGTTGAGTCTCTAAGTGTAGGAGCGAAAGATATAAATATCACTTATGCGAATGACAATATACGCCAATTTAAATTGATCATTGGCGCTGACGGATCGAATTCTTGGCTTCGTAGCCAGTCATCTATAAATTTCAGGAATAAAGATTTTGGTCAGACAGCAATAGTGTTTAATATTAAAACTTTAAAAGCACATCAAGGATGCGCTTATCAAAAATTTATGTATCACGGTATATTGGCATTACTTCCTATATATTTAGATGAATTTTCGGTTGTATATTCTTTAAATAATGAGATGCTTAAAGAATATAAAAGCTTTACCGATACTAAATTCATTCAAATGTTAAAAAATGAAATAGGTGAAGTGTTCGGAGATATTTCCTTAACAACAAATCGCCAATACTTCCCTTTAAACATGAAGATTAATGAATCATTGATTTCAGATCGTATTTTACTTGTAGGAGATGCAGCTCACCAGGTCCATCCGCTTGCAGGTCAGGGTTTAAATTTAGGTTTAAGAGATGTAATAGAAATTGATAAATTATTAAGCTCAAATAAAAAATATCATCATGATCTTGGATTAAAGACTTTTCTTAAAAAATATAATCGCAATAGAAAGACTGATATATTAACCTTGAGCTATTTAACAGATAAGTTAAGCTCTCTTTTTACATCTAAAAATCATATTGTGGATTTTGTAATTAATTTTGGACTTAATAAAATTGATCAAAATCAGNTAATTAAAAAAATTCTTATAAAAAANGCAATTCATTAAATGACGACTTTTAAAAAAATTACNGNACTTNTTTTATCTTTACCTTCTTTTTATTTGATGGCAGATGAAGCCAATTTAAAAAAGATGATTGAAGCTTCTTACCCAAAATACAAGGTTGAGAGTATCAAGAAAACTNCTTACAGTGGACTCTACGAAGTTTTTATGGGCGGTCAAATTGTTTATACAGATGAAAAATTTTCATTTCTTATTGCAGAGGGCCGNATTGTTGACCCAAAAACAAAGAAGGATTTAACGGGAGAGCGCCTCGAAGATTTAACTAAAATCGATTTTTCATCACTACCTCTTGCCTCAGCGATTAAAACTATCAAAGGTGATGGGTCTAGAAAATTAGTTGTTTTTTCAGATGTTGATTGCCCTTTTTGTAAAAGGCTTGAGCAGAATGAATTTACACATTTAAATAATATTACGATTTATACATTTCTCTTTCCAATTGAAAAGTTGCATCCAGATGCTAAGAATAAATCACGACTTATTTGGTGCGCTAAAGACCGCTCAAAAGCCTGGCTTGATTGGTCGTTAAATGAAGCGCTGCCTTCCGGCAAAGCAAATTGTGAAGCACCTACAGAGCAAGTGCTGGAATTAGGCTCAAAGTTAGGGATCACATCTACGCCGACCCTTATTTTTTCTGATGGCAAGCGAATGTTAGGTGCTCAGCCTTATAAAGAGATAGAAAAAGTGTTAAACAGCATTAAATTATAAGGTCTTTTAGGCAACAAATAGCTTGACATTTATTCCTAAACAACGTAAAAAAGCTCCCAGGTGTTTGGTTTCGAGTTTTATTTAGCTAGCTTTAATTTATATTTAAGTAGTGCTTTAGTTCTTGATTCAAACTTTTGGGGGGCCTCCCTTGTTTAAAGTTAAGGATTTATGAAATGGCAACAGGTACAGTAAAGTGGTTTAATGATTCAAAAGGTTTTGGTTTTATTACTCCTGATGATGGTGGTGATGATTTATTTGCTCACTTCTCAGCAATCGTAGATACAGGATATAAAAGTCTTAAAGAAGGTCAAAGAGTAACTTTTGACGTTACAGACGGACCAAAAGGCAAGCAAGCTTCAAATATAAATAAAGCCTAGTTTCAAATTAAATAAATAAGCCCGCGAAAGCGGGCTTTTTTTTACATATAACTTATGATGGCGTCAGCAAAGCTATCTGTGGATAGCGCATCTACATTATTTAATTGCGATGAAAAATCTTGAGTGACTTTTTGAGCTAGTAATGTTTTTCTAAATGCTGATAAGAGGATGCCAGCAGCTTCCGACCATCCCATATGTCTTAACATCATTTCAGCCGACAGAATAAGAGAGCTAGGGTTGGCGATTTTTTTACCCGCAATGCTTGGAGCGGAGCCATGAGTCGCTTCAAAAATAACAGTCGAATCTGATAAATTAGCACCTGGTGCAATACCAATACCTCCACTTGAGCAGCTAATGCATCTGAAATATAGTCTCCGTTAAGATTAAGCGTGGCTACAACATCATATTCGCTGGGGTGCAGTAAAATTTCCTGCAAAAAGGCATCTGCAATACAATCTTTGATAATGAGGCCGTTATCACATTTAAAACCAGTTTTTCCTTCAATAGCTTTAGCACCAAACTCATCTCGGGCTAGCTCATATCCCCATTCTTTAAACCCACCTTCAGTAAATTTCATAATATTGCCTTTGTGGACCAGTGTCACCGATCTTTTTTTATGCTCAATAGCATATTCAATCGCTTTTCTTATCAGCCTTTGGCTGCCTTCTTTGGAAACAGGTTTAATACCTATAGCAGTTGATTCGGGGAAGCGAATTTTATTTTTAATACCCAACTCTGAAATCATTTGAATAATTTTCTTGGATTCCTCGGAGTATGCTTGCCATTCAATCCCTGCGTAAATATCCTCTGTATTTTCTCTAAAAATAACCATATTAGTTTTTTCAGGATTTTTTAGAGGGCTTGGCACACCATCAAAGTACTCAATAGGTCTTAAGCAGACGTATAGATCTAATTCTTGTCTCATTGCTACATTAAGAGATCTCATACCTCCACTCACAGGCGTTGTGAGCGGGCCTTTAATGGATATAACATACTCTTTCATAGCATCAAGAGTTTCTTGAGGTAGCCACGTATCTTTGTCGTATGTTTTTGTAGCTTTTTCTCCTGCATAAATTTCCATCCAAGCAATTTCCTTTTCCCCACCATAAGCTTTTAAGACAGCATGATTGACGACTTTAAGCATTGCCGGTGTAATGTCTACACCAATGCCATCGCCTTCAATAAATGGGATAATGGGACGGTCTGGAACATTCAAAGTTAAGTTTGAATTGACTGTAATTTTAGATGCATTTTTTGGAAAATTAATTTTACTAAGCATTCATACTCACTTTTATTTTAATGAAAATATTATTTAATAAGCCTTATGGTGTGGTTTGTCAGTTTAGTAAGCATGACAACCATAAAACCTTAAAAGATTTTATTCCAATACCTAATGTTTATCCTGCAGGTAGGCTCGACACTGATAGTGAAGGTTTAATTATTCTAACTGATGATGGGATATTTCAACATCAAATTAGTGATCCAAAATACAAAATGCAAAAAACTTATTGGGCTCAGGTTGAGGG
>JGI25907J50239_1000099_pt1 | contig 19041 bp, 20 predicted proteins | sample LauGreSpBDMM15SN_2_FD_50239 | JGI IMG/M metagenome (IMG submission 50239) | reverse complement strand
TTTGCACAATATGTTTTTAATAAAATTTCTAATATTTCGTTAACAGTTGCATATTGAAAACCTAAAACTTTATCTAAAAATATTTTTCTATTTCTATCTTCTTTCTTAAAACCATAAGTTTCTGGATTAAGTTCCGGATGATAATTTTTTTCTTGAAGTTGAAGGGGATCTAAATCGGCGATTAAATGTCCTCTTATTCTATAAGCTCTAATCATCATTATTGCTCTAACAGAATCAATAGTGGACCTTTCTACGTCTACTCTTTCATCGTTAGATAAAGTTTTATTTGCTTCTGTTATTTTTTCTTTAATCGATTTTCCATTTAAGTTTGTAGGAAGGTATTTTTCATAAACATCTAAATCTCCATTAGAAATATATTTAATATTTGATGGAGCCCAACTAGGTCCTTGATTTTCTATAATATTATCTTTTTGATCACCAAGACCCTCAAAAAATTGTCTCCAACTATCTGGAATACTTGCAGGATTTTCTACATATTTAGCGTAAAGTTTTTCAATATAAGAAGAGTTTGTTCCTGATAAAAAAGATGTTTTTTGAAAAACAATATTATTTTCTTGTGACGACATATAATCTTATATTGGTAATAAAATATTAAGTCTTAAGTTTGTCAAATAAAGTTTTTCCAATATCTGCTGGAGAATTTGCAACTGTTATGCCGCAAGATTTCATTATTTCTATCTTGTCTTTGGCAAGTCCTTTTCCACCAGAAATAATAGCTCCTGCATGTCCCATTCTTCTTCCTGGAGGGGCTGTTACTCCAGCAATAAATCCAACTATTGGTTTTTTAATTTTTGAAGATTTAATAAATTCAGCGCCTTCTTCCTCTGCGCTTCCACCGATTTCTCCTATCATGATAATTGATTTAGTTTCATCGTCTTTTAAAAATAAGTCTAAACAATCAATAAAGTTAGTTCCGTTAATAGGATCTCCACCAATTCCAATACATGTCGATTGCCCCAATCCTAATGCTGTAGTTTGCGCAACAGCCTCATAAGTTAAAGTACCTGATCTTGATACGATACCAACTGATCCTTTTTTATGAATGTGCCCTGGCATAATTCCAATCTTACATTCATCTGGCGTAATAATTCCTGGACAATTAGGTCCTATTAATCTGCTTTTAGACTTCATTAATTTTTCTTTAACTCTAACCATATCTAAAACTGGGATACCCTCTGTAATGCAAACAATTAGAGGTATTTCACTATCTAATGCTTCAATAATAGCCGCCGCCGCGAATGCTGCGGGAACATAAATCATAGTTGCATCAGGCTTTACCTTGTCTACTGCCTCAGCAACTGTATTAAAAACTGGAAGACCTAAATGAGTTTGTCCACCTTTTTTAGGGGTAATCCCTCCAACTAAATTTGTTCCATATGCAAGCGCCTGCTCAGAATGAAATGTTCCATGTTTTCCTGTAAAGCCCTGACAAATAACTTTTGTTTTTTTATTTACTAAAACAGACATATTAAGATGTGGCCTCCACAATTTTCTTTGCTGCCTCTGATAAATTGTCAGCAGAAATAATTGTTAAACCGGATTTTTTTAAAATTTCTTTACCTTCGTCAACTTTTGTTCCTGCTAATCTGACAACAAGAGGAACTTTAAGATCAACTTCCTTTGCCGCCTCAATAACTCCTTGTGCAATAATATCGCAACGCATAATTCCACCAAATATATTTATTAAAATTCCTTCAACATTTTTATCTGATAAAATAATTTTAAATGCAGCTGATACTTTTTCTTTTGTAGCGCCACCCCCTACATCTAAAAAATTTGCAGGCTCTGAACCATAAAGTTTGATGATATCCATAGTTGCCATTGCAAGACCCGCTCCATTAACCATGCAGCCAATTTTCCCATCTAATTTGATATAAGCTAATTCATATTTACTAGCTTCAATTTCCATTGGATCTTCTTCGTTTAGATCCCTAAGTTCTTTAATTTCTGAATGTCTAAAAAGAGCGTTGTCATCAAAACTTATTTTTGCATCTAGACACTTAATTTGGTCTTCCGTTGTAAGAATTAAAGGATTAATTTCAATCAAACTTCCGTCAGTATTAATCAACGTATCATATAAAGCCTGAGCAACTTTCTTTGCCTGATTTTTTTGATCTCCACTCAAATTGTAAGGTTTTACAATTGATTCTAAATCTTCATCTCTTAATTTTGCTGATAACGATACACGCGTTGTAATAATTTTCTCAGGAGTTTTGTCTGCAACTTCTTCAACGTCCATTCCTCCTTCAGCACTAGAAATAAATGCAATTTTTGAAGATGCTCTATCTACTAAGCATGATAAATAAAATTCTTTTTTAATATCCGATGCTTCTTCTATATATAGTCTTTTTACTTCTCTTCCTTGAGGTCCTGTTTGATGTGTAATAAGTACTTTTCCAAGTAAATCTTTGCATTTTTGCTTTAATTCATCGATATTTTTAACTAATTTTACACCTCCAGCCTTTCCTCTTCCGCCAGCATGTATTTGGGCTTTAACCACATACATTTTGCTATTTAGCTGTTTAATTTTTTCATCAATTTCATTTAAATTAAAAATAACAACACCCTTTGAAACTGGTGCGCCAAATTTCTTTATTAAGTCTTTTGCCTGATGTTCGTGAATATTCATGAAAAATTAATACTTTGGCTTAGTAGTTTTAATTTTTGCAACTTCTGGATCAAGCTTGAAAAGATCCTGGGTTAATTTTTTAACTGAATCAACTGATTTTAAAAACATCTCTTTTTCTTCAGGATTAAATTTAATCTCAATAATTTTTTCAACTCCCTTTGCGCCAATTATAACAGGTACGCCAACATAAAGATCGTCAACTCCATATTCACCATCTAAATAAACAGCACACGGTAAAATTTTCTTTTTATCTTTTAAAAAAGCCTCTGCCATTTCAATAGCTGCGCTTGCTGGAGCATAATAGGCAGAACCTGTTTTTAATAATTTTACTATTTCAGCTCCTCCGTCTCTAGTTCTTTGTATAATTTTATCTATTCTTTCTTTAGTAGACCACTTCATATCTATTAAATCTGGGATTGGTATTCCTGCAACTGTCGAATATCTAGAAAGTGGAACCATTGTATCTCCATGACCTCCTAAAACAAAAGCAGTTACATCTTCGATAGAAACCTTAAATTCTTCAGACAAAAATAATCTAAAACGAGAAGAATCTAAAACTCCTGCCATACCGACTACTTTTTCAGCAGGTAGACCTGAATATTTCTGTAATGCTAAAACCATAACATCTAAAGGATTTGTTATACAAATCACAAATGAGTTTGGAGAATATTTTTTAATTCCTTCACCAACTTGTTTCATTACTTTTGAATTAATTCCTAAAAGATCATCTCTGCTCATTCCTTCTTTTCTTGGAACGCCTGCAGTTACAATAATTACATCTGAATTTGCAATATCAGCATAACTTGTTGTGCCTTTAAGATTTGCATTAAAACGTTCAACAGCCCCTGACTGAGCGATGTCTAAAGATTTTCCATCGGGCAATCCTGCAGCAATATCAAAAATAACTACATCTCCTAATTCTTTTAAAGAAACTAAATGTGCTAGAGTTCCTCCGATTTGTCCTGATCCTATAAGTGATATTTTTTTTCTCATTTAATTAACTCATTGTCGGCATTGTAAAACTTGAGTTGGCTTTTATACCAGAAGGCCATCTTGAAGTAATAGTTTTTAATTTAGTATAAAATCTAACTCCTTCCATTCCATGAACATGTTGATCACCAAATAAAGATCTTTTCCATCCACCAAAACTATGAAAGGCCATTGGCACTGGTATTGGAATATTTATACCAACCATTCCAACCTTAATATGACTCGAAAACGTTCTTGCGCTATCACCATCTCGTGTAAAAATACTTACCCCATTACCAAATTCATGTTTATTTATTAAATCTACGGCTTCATTAAAATCTTTTGCTCTTACAACCGAAAGTACCGGTCCAAATATTTCTTCTTTATAAATTCTCATATTTTCTTTTACGTGATCAAATAAACAGCCGCCCAAATAAAAGCCTTTTTCATGACCCTGTGGTTTTTTAATTTTTCTTCCATCCACAATTAATTTAGCGCCTTCTTTCACTCCAATATCAATATAACTTGTAACTTTTTCTAAATGTTGAGCCGTAACCAATGGTCCCATATCCATTCCTTTATCAATTCCAGGACCTACTTTTAAATTATTAACTTCTTTTGTAAGTTTATTTACTAACTCATCTCCAATATTTCCAACTGCAACTGCCACGGATTGAGCCATACATCTCTCACCGGCTGAGCCATAAGCAGCACCCATAAGTCCTGCAACAGCTTGGTCTAAATCTGCATCTGGCATTACGACACAATGATTTTTAGCGCCTCCTAGTGCTTGAACTCTTTTTTCAAATTTTGCTGCGTTCTCATAAATATATTTAGCTACAGGAGTTGAGCCTACAAAACTAATAGCGCTAACATTTGGATTTGAGAGTAATGCATCTACAGATTCTTTATCTCCATTTACAACATTAAAGACTCCATCTGGCAAACCTGCTTCTTTTAATAATTCCGCTAATCTTAAAGAACAGCTTGGATTTTTCTCTGACGGTTTTAAAATAAAAGTATTTCCACACGCGATTGCTAAAGGAAACATCCACATTGGAACCATTGCTGGAAAATTAAAAGGAGTAATTCCAGCGCAAACTCCGAGTGGTTGTCTTATCGACCAACTATCAACATTAGTTCCCACATTTTCTGTAAACTCGCCTTTTAATAAATGTGGAATGCCACATGCAAATTCAACAACCTCTAAACCTCTAGTCAGAGATCCTTTGGCATCGTCATAAACTTTACCGTGTTCCGAAACAATTATTTTTGTAAGTTCGTCTGAATTTTTTTCTATTAAATCTTTAAATTTGAATAAGATTCTTGCTCTTTGTAATGGCGGAACTTGAGACCATTTTATAAATGCTTTACTTGCAATCTCTACTGCATCATCAACGTCTTTTTTTGAAGCTAAATTTACTTTTGCAGAAACTTCTCCTGTGGCTGGATTGAATACATCGGAGGTTCTTTTTGAAGTACCAGAAAAGGATTTTCCGTTAACGAAATGTTCTATAGTTTTCATTTAAATTAATAGGAAAATATAGGGACAGAATTAAGCTGTCAAATAATGAAGTTAAAAAACTACAGATCTTTACTATGCTGAACTAACATTTTTTTTATTGAACCAATTGCTTTTGCTGGATTCAATCCTTTTGGACAGCTGTTGGTACAGTTCATGATTGTATGNCATCTAAAAAGTTTAAGTTCNTCTGCAACTTTTTTTAATCTTTTNACNCTCTCTTCATCTCTGCTATCAATAATCCATCTATAAGCCTGCAATAAAACAGCAGGTCCTAAATATTTTTCACCATTCCACCAATAGCTTGGGCAAGAAGTTGAGCAACATGCACACATAATACATTCGTAAAGCCCATCTAATTTTTCTCTATCTTGTTTTGACTGAATGGTTTCTTTATCACCCACCTCACTTTTTTTCTCAACCTGTAGCCAGGGCTCAATGGATTGATATTGTTTGTAAAGTTGACTTAAATTTGGAACCAAATCTTTAATCACTGGCATATGAGGAAGGGGATAAACTTTTATTTCGTCTTTAATATCAGATGCCGATTTTGTGCAAGCAAGTCCGTTAACTCCATCAATATTCATGGCACAAGAGCCGCAAACACCTTCTCTGCAAGATCTTCTAAACGTTAATGTAGTATCAATTTCGTTTTTAATTTTAATAAGAACATCAAGAACCATTGGCCCGCATTCATCCATGTTAACTTCATAGGTATCTAGTCTTGGGTTTTGTTTTGTCTCAGGATCCCATCTATAAACTTTGATTTTTTTTAGATTGTTTCCATTGGTTTTGTCTTTAAAATATTTTCCTTCAATAACTTTTGAATCTTTTGGCAATGCAAACTGAACCATTAATATACTCTCGCTTTCGGTGGAAAATATTGCACTTCATTAGTTAAAGTAAAATTATGTACATTTCTGTAATCTATTTTTACTTTCTCACCATCTTGCCAAGCTAGTGTATGTTTCATCCAATTCTCATCATTTCTTTCTTTAAAATCTTCTCTAGAATGCGCTCCTCTACTTTCTTTTCTATTTTCAGCAGATGCCATTGTAACAAGAGATTGTCTTATTAAATTATCAAACTCTAAAGTTTCAATTAAATCTGTATTAAAGATTAAAGATTTATCTGAAACTGAAATGTCGTCCATTCCTTGCCATGGTTTTCTAATTTCTTCCATGCCTTCTTTTAAAATTTTAGCATCTCTAAATACTGCACAATTTTTTTGCATTGTTCTTTGCATTTTATCTCTAAGTACAGAAGTTGNTGTTCCACCGTTTGAATTTCTCAATTTATCAAATCTTGAAATTGATTTTTGTGTTTCACTTTCAGGAATTACNTCGTGTTTAGAATTTGGTTTTACTATTGTNGCNGCTCTCATAGCTGCGGCTCTGCCGAATACNACAAGATCAATTAATGAATTAGATCCTAATCTATTAGCGCCGTGAACTGAAACGCAGGCTGCTTCTCCAACTGCCATTAAACCAGGCACAGTTACATCTTTTCCATTTTCAGTTTCGATATTACTTCACCATAATAATTAGTTGGAATTCCTCCCATGTTGTAATGAACTGTTGGAACAACTGGTATTGGTTCCTTTGTTACATCTACGCCAGCAAAAATTTTTGCAGATTCAGAAATTCCAGGAAGTCTTTCATGTAAAACTTTGGGATCTAAATGATTTAAATGTAGATAAATATGATCTTTATTTTTACCAACTCCTCTACCTTCGTTAATTTCAATTGTCATAGATCTTGAAACTACATCTCTTGATGCAAGATCTTTTGCTGAAGGCGCATATCGTTCCATGAATCTTTCGCCTTCAGAATTAACTAAAAATCCACCTTCTCCTCGAGAACCTTCAGTAATTAAACATCCAGCTCCATAAATTCCTGTTGGATGAAATTGAATAAATTCCATGTCTTGTAACGGTAAACCAGCTCTTAAAACCATCGCATTACCATCTCCTGTGCAAGTGTGTGCGGATGTTGCTGAAAAATATGCTCTTCCGTAACCGCCCGTTGCTAAAATTGTCATATTAGCTCTGAAGCGATGAATAGTTCCATCTTGTAAATTCCAAGCAGTAACTCCGTGACATTTTCCATTATGCATTAATAAATCTAATGCAAAATATTCTATAAAAAATTCAGTATTTTTTTTTAGCGCTTGACCGTAAAGCGTATGAAGAATTGCATGTCCGGTTCTATCTGCGGCGGCACAAGTTCTTTGAGCAATACCATTTCCATAATTAGCTGTCATTCCTCCAAAAGGTCTTTGGTAAATTTTTCCCTCTTCAGTTCTGCTAAAAGGAACTCCATATTTTTCAAGTTCAATAACTGCTCTTGGAGCCTCCTTACATAAATATTCAATTGCATCTTGATCGCCTAACCAATCAGCCCCTTTTACCGTGTCATACATATGCCAGCGCCAATCGTCCTCCGACATGTTTCCTAATGCAGCAGAGATTCCGCCTTGCGCTGCAGCAGTGTGACTTCTTGTTGGAAATACTTTTGAAATACAAGCTGTCTTAAGTCCAGCCTCAGCTAAACCAACGGCTGCTCTTAATCCCGAGCCACCAGCTCCTACAACAATAACATCGTATTCGTGATCAATAATTGGATAAGTGCTCATAAAATAATTATAACCAATGATACAATGCCAACAACGGGAAGTACAGCCGAGTATAACATTATGATTTTATTTAAAACTCCTTTCAAACGTTCGTCCTGAATATAATCTTCAATAATTTCACCTAGACCTAATTTTAAATGCAAACCTGCAAATATTAAAAATAAAGTAAAAATAATTATTGAGAATAATTATCAAAAAAATCTAGTGCACCTGTGTAATCCTTGTTAACTAAGTCGACTAAAGAATATAAAAAAAATAATAACAAAGGCATTAATAAAACTGCACTGACTCTTTGTATTATCCATTTATTTAAAGCATGATTTTTCATTATATAATCCAAATAAAAAATGTTGTTAAAATAGATAGAAATAAAACAATTATTCCAGAAAGATTTGCGGTCTTAATTTCATAACCATAACCAAAATCCCAAGCAAGATGTCTAATGCCATTAAACATGTGATAAACAAATGACCAAGTAAAACCTACAAGAATAAATTTGCCTATAAAACTTCTTAGAAATGTTTGATAAAAATTATAATATTCAGGTCCTAAAGCTAAAAATAAAATCCACAGAACAATTACAAAAAATCCTACAGTATTAATTGTGCCGGTAAGTCTATGCGTAATTGATAATAAAGATGAAAACTGCCACTTATAAATCTGGAGATGAGGAGATAGTGGACCAGAGTTTTTTTCCATAAAAAATATTTAATTATTTCTTATATGCTTTTTAACTAAAACCTCCGCGATTTGCACTGCATTAAACGCCGCGCCCTTTAATAAATTGTCAGAAACAATCCACATATTTACAGCATTTTTTGTAGGATCTCTTCTAATTCTAGAAATATAAGTTAAGAAACTTCCAGCAGACTCAACTGGGGTTGCATAGCCTCCGTTCTTTTTTTGATCAATAACTTTACAGCTAGGTGCTTTCATTAAAGTTGAACGTATTTGCTTAATATCGAATTTCTTTTTAAGTTCAACGTTCACAGTTTCTGAATGAGAAACAAGCACTGGAACACGTACGCATGTTGCTGTTAATTTAATATTCTTATCTAATATCTTTTTTGTCTCATTTTCCATTTTCCACTCTTCTTTTGTAGATCCATCTTTCATGAAAACGTCGATGTGAGGAATAACGTTAAATGCTATTTGTTTTGTAAATTTCTTGGGTTTAATTTTCTTGTTATTTAAATAATCTTTTGTCTGAGAAATTAGTTCATCCATAGCAGCTTTTCCTGCTCCTGATACTGACTGATAAGTCGATGTTACAACTCTTTTTATCTTAAATTTGTCGTGGAGAGGTTTTAAAGCCACAACTAATTGCGCTGTTGAACAGTTTGGATTGGCAATAATATTTGTCTTTTTATAATCTTTAATTGCATGTTCATTCACTTCAGGAACAATCAGTGGGATGTCTTTGAATGATCTAAAATAACTTGAGTATTCAATTACAATTGAATCTTTTGCAATCTTTGGTGCCCAAGTTTTTGCAAGTTTAGATCCTGCACAAAAAAAAGTAATATCTACTTTTCTAAAATCAAATCTTCTAAGCTTCTAACTTCAATATTTTTATTTCTAAATTTTATAAATTTTCCAACACTTTTTTTTGAAGCTAATAAATAAAGTATATTTACTGGAAACTTTCGTCTTTCTAAAACTTCGATTGTTTTTCTGCCTGCGTTTCCTGTGCTTCCTACGATTGCAATATTTGCTCTCATTATTTTAGTTTGGATATAACCAAATCACCCATTTCTGAAGTTGAAACTTTTTTCTGACCTTTTTCCATTATATCTTGCGTTCTATGACCATCTTTAAGAACATCTTTAACTGCCTGATCAAGCATATCCGCTTCTTTATCCATATCAAAAGAATACCGTAAAGCCATAGAAAAACTCAAGATTGACGCAAGTGGATTTGCAATATTTTTACCTGCTATATCAGGTGCGGAGCCATGACAAGGTTCATACATTGATTTAAATTTTCCATCTTTATTCTTTCCGCTTAATGATGCTGAAGGCAACATTCCAAGTGAACCTGTTAACATTCCAGCCTCATCTGAAAGCATATCTCCAAACAAGTTATCAGTTACGATCACATCAAATTGTTTAGGATTTCTAACTAATTGCATAGCGCAATTATCTGCTAGCATATGGCTCAGTTCTACATCTTTAAANTCTTTTTTATGNAACTCTTCTACTTCTTCTCTCCATAATAAACCGGCTTCCATAACATTAGATTTTTCACAAGAAGTAACTTTATTGNCTCTTTTTCTTGCAAGTTCAAAAGCAACCCTAGCAACTCTTTGAATTTCGCTTGATGTGTAAGTGTGAGTATTTGTGCCTTTTTTTTCNCCATTAGGTAATTTTTCAACTCCTCTTGGAGTTCCAAAATAAATACCTCCTGTAAGCTCTCGTCACAATCATAATATCTAAATCAGAAACAACTTCTGGCTTTAAAGTAGATGCATTAGCAAGTTCTTTAAAACAAATTGCAGGTCTTAAATTTGCAAATAATTCTAAATCTTTTCTAAGTCTTAATAAGGCTCTCTCAGGTCTTTTAGAAAATTCTAATTTATCCCACTTTGGGCCACCCACGGCTCCTAACAAAACTGCGTCACTTGCCATTGCAACTTCCATTACTTTGTCAGTAATTGGAGTGCCATGCTTATCAAAGGATATTCCTCCTGCTAATTCTTCGGTAATATCAAAATCAGTAGATTTATTTTTATTAAACCAAGCAATAATTTTTTTAACCTCATTCATTACCTCCGGTCCAATTCCATCTCCAGCAAGAATAAGAAGTTTTTTTTTCATTAATATAACCAAGGAGTTAGATTTTTTTTATTTTGTTCAAAGATATTAATTTTAGCATCTTTTTTTAGAGTAAGAGCAATGTCGTCATAACCATTTAATAAACATTCTTTTCTAAATGATTCAATTTCAAAATCGAAAGGTCTATTGTCCCCTTTATGAATTTTTTGATCAATCAAATCAATTTCTATTTCTTTATTTTTTTTTGCAGCCTCAGATAATTCTTTAACCTGATTTTCTGGAAGAACGATTGGTAAAATTCCATTTTTAAAACAGTTGTTATAGAAAATATCTGCAAAACTTTCAGCAATGATACATTTAATACCAAAATCTAATAATGCCCAGGGCGCATGCTCTCTAGATGATCCGCAACCAAAATTTTTACCTGAAATCAAAATTTTTGCTTTATTGAAAGGGGCATTATTTAAAATAAAACTTTTTATTGCGTTGCCTTTTTCATCATAACGCATTTCATAAAACAAAGCAGAACCAAGGCCTGTTCTTTTGATTGTCTTTAAAAATTGTTTTGGAATAATCATATCCGTATCAATATTTGAGATCTGAAGATCGGCTGCAATACTTTTAACTTTTGCAAACTTTTCCATTAAATAATCTTTCTAATATCTACAAATTTACCCTCAATTGCAGCAGCGGCTGCCATAACTGGACTCACAAGATGTGTTCTTCCACCTCTTCCTTGTCTTCCTTCAAAATTTCTATTTGAAGTAGAGGCGCATCTTTCTTTTGGTTTTAATTGATCCGGATTCATTCCAAGACACATTGAACATCCAGGTTCTCTCCACTCAAATCCTGATTCTTTGAATATTTTATCTAAGCCTTCTTTTTCAGCTTGTAATTTTACAAGTCCAGAACCTGGAACAACAATTGCATCAACGTTTTTATTTACTTTTTTTCCTTTAACTATTTTTGCAACTTCTCTTAAATCTTCAATTCTTCCATTGGTGCAAGAGCCTATAAAAACCTTATCAATTTTAATATCCTGAATGGCAGTATTGGGTTCTAAGCCCATATAATCCAAAGATCTTAGAATAGATTTTTTTCTATCTTCATTTTTTTCTAAATTTGGATCAGGAACTTTTCCATTAATGGATGCTATATCTTGAGGACTTGTTCCCCAAGTAACTGTTGGCTCAATATCTTTTCCTTGCAAATGAAGTTCTCTATCAAATTTTGCATCTTTATCAGTATATAAAGCGCTCCAATATTTAAGTGCTTTTTCCCAATTATCTCCCTTTGGAGCTAATGGTCTTCCTTTAATATAATCAAATGTTTTTTGATCAGGGGCAACAAGTCCAGCTCGAGCACCTGCTTCGATACTCATATTACAAACCGTCATTCTTTCTTCCATAGAAAAGTTTCTAAAAACTTCTCCACAGTATTCAATAACGTAACCAGTTCCACCTGCTGTTCCAATTTTTCCAATAATAGATAGGATTACATCTTTAGCAGTAACACCCAATGGCAATTTTCCATCAACACTAATTTTAAAATTTTTGGCTCTGCTTTGAATTAAAGTTTGCGTTGCAAGAACATGCTCTACTTCTGAAGTTCCGATTCCAAAAGCTAATGCACCAAATGCGCCATGCGTTGAAGTATGACTATCTCCACAAACAATTGTCATTCCAGGCTGAGTGAATCCTTGTTCAGGACCAATAACATGAACAATGCCTTGTCTTTTATCTGTTAAACCAAAAAATTCTATACCAAAATCTTTACAATTTTTAGAAAGAGTCTCAACTTGAATTGCAGATTCTTTATCTGCTATTCCTTTTGATCTATCAGTTGTTGGAACGTTATGATCTACAACTGCTAATGTTGAACCAGGTAATTTTACTTTTCTATTAGATAAACGTAATCCCTCAAATGCCTGTGGACTCGTTACTTCGTGAACTAAATGCCTATCAATGTACAATAGTGATGTTCCGTCATTTTGTTCATCAACTAAATGACTTTCCCATATTTTGTCGTAAATTGTCTTTGCCATTAAATAAAAACTAGTATTACTTCTTTTTATTCTGAGCTTCTGTCTTTGGCGCTGAAGCTTTTTCCGTATTTTTTGGAGCCTGTTCAGCAACTACAGCTGCTTGTGCTTCAATATTTTGGACTGCCTCTTTTTTTGGTAAAGGTTGAATAATATCTACACCAATTTTTTTTCTAATTTTTTCTGTAATTCTAGCTGATTTACCAGTTCTTTCTCTTAAATAATAAAGTTTTGCTCTTCTTACTTTTCCGCTTCTAATTACTTCAACAGACTCTACGTTTGGACTGTGAACTGGAAATAATCTTTCAACACCTTCACCAAAAGAAATTTTTCTAACTGTAAAAGTAGAATTAATTCCTCTATTTTTTTTAGCAATACAAACTCCTTCGTAAGCTTGTATTCTTTGTCTTTTTCCTTCGATAATTCGAACGTTTACTTTTAAAGTATCTCCAGGGAGAAAATTCTGGTAATTTTTTTTCACCAATTTTCTTAATATGAAGTTTATCTAATTCGTCTATTCTCATTGTAGAAATTTGCATTAAAATTTAGTTATTTGTGATATTTTTCCCATAAGTCTTGTCTCTGGCGTCGTGTTATATCCTCGGATTGTGCTAAGCGCCAGTCCTTAATTTTAGCGTGATTCCCAGACAAAAGTACTTCCGGAACAGTTCTTCCTTTCCACTCTTGGGGTTTTGTATATTGAGGATATTCTAATAAATTATTTTCAAAACTCTCTTCATTTAATGAAGAAGAATTGCCAAGAACGCCTGGCAACAATCTAAGTATGGAATCTAAAAAAACAAACGCTGCTGTTTCACCGCCGGATAAAATAAAATCACCAATACTTATTTCTCTAATCTTTCTTTCTTCTATAACTCTTTGATCAATTCCTTCAAAGTGTCCACAGATAAGATCTACTCCATTTTTTTGTGATAATTGTTTTGCAATTTTTTGCGTTAACAATTCACCTCTAGGACTTAGATAAATAAGTTCATTTTTAGAGTTTTTAATATTTTTATCCAAACAACTATCTATTACATCGGCACGCATAACCATTCCGCTTCCTCCTCCAAAAGGAGTATCATCCACACTTCCATGCTTATCTAAAGCAGAGTCCCTGATGTTAATGACATCGAGTGACCAGATTTTATTTTCTCTAGCTCTTTTATAAAGCCCGATATCTAAAATCCCTGGAAAAAATTCTGGATATAAAGTGAATATTTTTGCAGACCACATAATAGTTAATTTGTTTTTGGTGCCTCCGCTTCTGGTGCTTTTTCTTCAACCTTTGGAGCTTCTACAGGAGCTGGTTCAGCTGCTGGGGCCGCTGCTTCTGCTGCTGGGGCTGCTTCTGCTGCCGGAGCTGCTGCTGGTGCTTCTTTTGGTGCTTGGGCAGCTTTTAATCTTTCTTGAGCTTTCTTTTTAGGTAAAGCTTTAATTGGATTATTTCTTTTTTCAGGAACTGGGGCAAGATTTGCAGCACCTAAAAATTTTGCAACTCTTAGAGTAGGCTGAGCTCCCATTTTAATCCAATGAGTTATTCTTTCTGACTCTAAGCTTAATCTTTCTGGTTTGCTTTTTGGTAATAACGGATTGAAGTATCCAAGTTTTTCAATAAATTTTCCATCTCTTGGATTTCTAGAATCTGCAACTACGATTTGATAGAAGGGTCTTTTTTTTGTTCCCCCTCTAGATAGTCTTATTTTTAACATTTATTTGCCTTTCTATTTTAGATTGTTAAATAATTCGGGAGGTATTCCATCTAAACCTCCAAAATTTCTTCCGCCACCTTGAGACATTCTTTTCATCATTCCTGTCATCATTTTATGTTGTTTTAGAAGCTTGTTTACTAAAGCGATGTCGGTTCCTGAACCATTCGCTATTCTTTTTTTTCTCGATCCATCAATAATTTTTGGATTATCTCTTTCTTTAGGAGTCATCGATAAAATAACCGCTTCTTGTTTTCCAAGAAGACTCTCGTCAATATCAGCCTCATCTATTTGTTTTTTAATTTTTGAAATCCCAGGAATCATTCCTAAAACTTTTCCCATGCCACCAATTTTTTTCATTTGTCTAATCTGTTTTAAATAATCATTAAAAGTAAATTGTCCTTTTTTAAAATTCTCTTCTAGCTCTTCAACTTCTTCTTTTTTTAAATTTTCAGATACTTTTTCAACAAGAGAAACAACATCTCCCATTCCTAAAATTCTGTTTGCAATTCTTTCTGGATGGAATATTTCAAAATCATCAATTTTTTCACCAACCCCTAAAAATTTAATTGGACAATTGGCAACGGACTTCATGCTAAGGGCGGCACCACCTTTTCCATCTCCATCTATTCTTGTTAATATTATTCCTGTTAAATCGACTGTTTTTTTAAATTCACTAGCGATATTTACGGCGTCTTGTCCTGTTAAAGAGTCAGCAACTAAAAAAGTTTCGATTGGATTAATTATCTTTTTAAGATTATTTAATTCACTCATCATCACGCTATCAATTTGTGTTCGTCCCGCAGTATCAAAAATAATTACATCAGAGCCAGATAAGGAAGCGGCCGCTAAAGTTCTTTGAGTAATTTCTATTGGAAGTTGTCCTTCTATAATTGGAATTGTTTGAATATTATTTTGACTACCTAATAACTCTAATTGTTTTTGAGCTGCTGGACGGTAAACGTCTAAGCTCGATAACATTACTTTTTTATTAAAATTCTTTTCAATAAATTTTGCAATCTTTGCTGAAGTTGTTGTTTTTCCTGAGCCTTGCAAACCAACAACTAATATTTTTGCTGGCGGAACTGTATTAAGATTAATTTCTGATTTTTCGCTACCTAAAATTTTAACAAGTTCATCGTATACAATTTTAACAAGTAACTGTCCTGGAGTTATAGATTTTAAAACTTCTTGCCCGATTGCTTTTGGTTTAACATTTGCAATAAATTCTTTAGCAACAGAAAGAGCAACGTCGGACTCAAGAAGAGCCTGGCGGATCTTTCGCAATCCTTCATCAACCTGTTTTTCATCTAATTGAGTGCTTTTATTAAAAAAAGAAAAGGCAGACTCAATTTTACTTGTTAAATTTTCAAACATTTTTTTTCTCCAGCAGCAATCGCACTAGTGGGCGAATATCGCTGACTAGTGTTGATCTCCTTCATTAGAAGGACACCACAAAACCTGCTTATTTTTGTGGAAAATTTTCTTAAAAGTATATTTTACTATTTTAAAAGTCAATAATTGAGAATATTTGTAAGATACAACAATAAAATAGATGATCGAAATACAAGCTTATAAAATGGATGGCCTAGGCAATGACTTTATCATCATTGATAGAAGAAAAGATAAAATCGATCTTTCAAAACAACAAATTATAAATATTGCGGACAGAAAAAAAGGTGCGGGTTGTGACCAAATTATTATTATAGACAAAGATAAAGAAAAAAAAACAAACGCTAAAATAACCTTTTATAATTCTGACGGCGGAGAAACGGGTGCATGCGGCAACGGTTCAAGATGTATTTCATATTTTTTAATGAGTGAGAAAAAATTAAATAAATCTAAAATAAATACCGAAAGTGGAATTCTAAAAGCAAAACTTGTTGGAAAAACTGAAGTATCTGTTGACATGGGAATTCCAAATTTTGATTGGCAAAAAATTCCTTTGGTAAAAAAAATGGACAACACAAAAGTTAAAATTAAAACTAAACATTTTGGAGTTTTATCAGGATATACTTTAAGCGTTGGCAATCCTCATNTTATTTTTTTTAAAGATATAACATTTGAATTACTTAAAAAAATTGGACCTCAAATTGAACATCACGAATTTTTTCCAGAAAGAAGCAACGTCACATTTGCTAAAATAATGAATAAACAAAATATTGCAGTAAAAGTTTGGGAAAGAGGNGCTGGTTTNACGCTTGCGTGCGGTACAGCTGCTTGCGCCACAGCTGTGGCTGCAAGTAAATTAGGTCTGACTGGAAAAAAAGTTAACATTCATTTTAAAAATGGAACGCTTCATATTGAATGGGCTAAAGACAAACATATTATTATGACAGGATCTGTCTCAAATATTAAAAATATCAGTCTTAAAATATAATTCTTAATGAATTTTTTTAAAAAACTTCAAGACAGTCTAAAAAAAACTTCAGAAAAATTCACAAAAGGAATTGACGAAATTTTTAATAAATCCAAACCACAAGTAGAAATTCTTCAAGATATAGAAGATATTCTAATTCAGGCAGATGTTGGTATTGGTTTTGTAGAAGAATTTAGAAAAAATATAGCCAATAAAAAATACAGCAAAGAAGAATTAACAAAGGAAAATTTTTTTCATGCTATTGCTAAAGAAATAGAAGAAATTTTAATACCTCTACAAAAAGATTTTTTTACGAAAAAGCATAACAAACCCACAGTGGTATTAGTTTGTGGAGTTAATGGAGTTGGCAAAACAACAACTATTGGCAAATTATGTAAAAAACTCAAGGTCCAAGGAAATAAAGTTATTGTTGGAGCTGGTGATACTTTTAGAGCTGCAGCAATTGATCAATTAGAACTTTGGTGTAAAAAAATTAATGTAGAAATAATAAAATCAGATATTGGCTCAGATCCAGCCTCTGTTGCATTTAAAAGTTTTGAATATGCAAGACAAAACAATGCTGATTACTGTGTAATTGATACGGCAGGACGACTTCAAAACAAAAAGAACTTAATGGAAGAATTCTCAAAAATTATTAGAGTTTTAAAAAAAATTGATGCAGACGCTCCTCATGAAACTATTTTAGTCCTTGATGCAACCACAGGACAGAATGCAATTAATCAAATTGAAGAATTTAAAAAAATTACACCTATCTCTGGAATTATTATGACTAAATTAGATGGAACTGCAAAGGGAGGTATTCTGGTTGCTATTGCAAAACAATTTCAAATTCCAATCTATGCAATTGGCATAGGTGAAAAAGAAGAAGATTTAGACAACTTTATTGCAAAAGACTTTGTGCAAGCCTTTATTAAAAACTAATTTAAAGTTTTTATAAATTTCTGTAATTCTAACTTAAGCTCGGAATTATAAGTCATCATATGACGATCAAATTGTGGGAAGTATCCATATTTTTTTGACTGAACTTCATCAAACAATTTTTTTCCCATAGCAATAGGTATTATTATATCTGCTCCGCCATGCATTATAAGAATTGGTGAATTAATATTTTTAATTTTTTTTAAACTTAAATATTTATCTTTTAATATTAGATCTACAGGTAAATAAGGATAATAAATCTTGGCGGCATCAACGATAGAAGTGTAGGGAGACTCTAAAATAATTCCTGCAAATTTTTGATTTTGAGCAACTTCAACTGCAACGCCTGTGCCTAAAGATTCTCCATATAAAATAATTTTATTCTTTGAAATATTATTCTTTTGTAACCATTCTAAAGCACTTCTGGCATCACTATATAAGCCCTGTTCTGTTGGACTTCCTTTGTTACCACTAAATCCTCGCCAAGAAATAATTAAATAATTCAAATTTAAATTTTTAAATTCATTTAACTTATAAATTCTTTTTTCTAATCCCCCGGCATTTCCATGAAAAAATAAAACGGTATATTTATTCTTGGGGTTATTATAAAACCACGCTTTTAAGGTAATGTTCTCTGTTGAAGGGACAGATATTTCCTTGATTTCTAAGTTTAATTTCTCGCCACGCAAATTATTATTTTGCCCGGGAAGATATAAAAAATTTCTCTGAAAAATGTACATATATGTACAAACGCAAGCATAAAGAATGGTTAAAGATAAAAAGACGTATAAAAAAACTTGTCTTAATTTCATTATCTGCTGAGTGCTTTGATAAACAAATATAAAGCACTATGATCTAGATTAGCTCTTCCAGATTTTACTGTCTTTGCGTAAAGTTCTTGTACTTTTTTTGCAATTGGCAAATTAAGTTTATATTTTTTCGCAGTTGCAATTATATTATTCATGTCTTTTAGTTGGGTAGATGCTTTGCCACCAGGTTTAAAATTCTTAGTTAATATTCTTAATCCATGGTTTTGAAGAATTGGGCCTCCTGCAAACCCACGTAACATAATTTCTCTTACAGCTTTAGGGTCTGCTCCTGCTGCTTCTGCTAAAATTAAAGCCTCAGATACAGCTCCAATGCTGATTCCAACTATTGTTTGGTTTGCTAATTTTGCAACTTGGCCACAACCAGTTTTTCCAACGTAGATTGCTGTTCCCATGCTTTTAAATAATGGCAGAATAGTATTAAACATTTTTTTTTCTCCACCCACCATGATCGCAAGTGTTCCTTTTTCTGCTCCTATCGTTCCACCAGAAACAGGTGCGTCTAAAAAAATTGCTTTTTTCTTTTTTAAAGCTTTGCCAATTTCTAATGCTGTATTTTGAGTTGTTGAACTCATATCAATTACAATCTGCCCTTTTTTTAAATATGGATGAATTTT
>JGI25907J50239_1000093_pt1 | contig 19803 bp, 21 predicted proteins | sample LauGreSpBDMM15SN_2_FD_50239 | JGI IMG/M metagenome (IMG submission 50239) | reverse complement strand
AAAACCTAAAGAGCAAATAGATATGAAGTCAGACAATAAGATTGAAATAGTATTTGTTGAAGGCAAAACTATTCTATGAGAATTGAGATACCAAAGCCACATATTAAGCAACAACTAATATTAGATTGCACAAAGCGGTTTATTGTGGTTATGTGCGGAAGGCGGTTTGGTAAATCAGAGTTAAGCCAGATCCTTTGTTTAAAAACTGCATTAGATCCGGCTATTGAATCAGGTGGAACTGTTGCATATATTACACCTACTTATAAACTAGCCAAGACATTTTTTGAGAAGCTAACAACAGTATTAGGATTTAGAAACAATATAAGCAACCTAAAAATATATTGCCCTAATGGGGGAACGATAGAATTTTTTACAGGGGAAAGGCTTGATAATTTAAGAGGTCGCAAATTTCATTTAGTTATAATTGATGAAGCTGCATTTATACCGGATCTTGAACAAGGATGGTTATCTTCTATAAGACCAACGCTAACTGATTATCAAGGTAGGGCAATATTTCTATCAACACCGAGAGGCAAGAATTATTTTTATAGCTTGTTTATGAAGGCAGGGGAAAATGAATGGGAAAGCTACAAGTTTACTACCTATGATAATCCCTATATTAACCATAAAGAAATACAGGATGCAAAGTTGCAATTACCGGCAGTTGTATTTGAACAGGAGTATATGGCTAACCCTGCGGAAAATAGTGCAAACCCATTTGGGAACGCATTTATAAAACTATGCCAAAGACCAATTACAAGTCAGCAGATTGTTTGCTATGGAATAGATCTTGCAAAGTCGGTGGATTGGACAGTTATCATAGGGCTTGACAAAGGGGGTAATGTGGCTTATTTTGACCGCTTCCAGATGGATTGGCATAATACCAAAGAAACTATTAAGATGCTTCCTATTGCGCCCATATTGGCAGATAGCACAGGGGTTGGAGATCCTATCATTGAAGATTTGATTAGGGAAGGGATGGCTATTGAAGGGCTAAAGTTTACGAGCCAAAGCAAACAACAGTTAATGGAAGGATTAGCAACTGCCATCCAACAGAATAAAATAGGCTTCCCAGAGGGGGTAATAAGTGATGAGCTAGATGTCTTTGAATATCAGTTTACCGCTAACGGAGTGCGCTATTCAGCCCCTAATGGCTTCCACGACGATTGCGTAGTGGCATTAGCTATGGCTTGGCAGAACTTTAATCATAAGCGAGGTACAGGAAGATACGCTTTTGCGTAACTCATTGGTTTACAATGACTTAAGAAATATCTTAAAAATAGTTAATTAAAATGTCTATAATATGAATATAAGTAGTATATTTATATAACAAAACAAACAAACTATGAAAACTACAACAGAACGAGTAAAAACAATTAGATGCGAATTAAAGAACGCATTACCTGCTTACAAATTTTCAGTAACTAAAAGACATTACAATGGAGTTAGTATTGTAATCTTATCAGGACCGGCTAAATTAACTGAAGAAAATTACGAGCAAGTAAATACTTGGTACATTAGCGAGCAACCCGAAGGAGTTAAAAAAAATGTACTAAATGTTATTAATACAATAGCAAGCGAAGGAGTTATATACAGAGAAACAGGAGACTATGGAACGCAACCTGATTTTTATGTAAATATCAAGATTGGAGAATTTAGCAAACCATATATTCATAATTAAAACCTACGCAGGGGTGCGGCTGAACAACGCACATTTAAACTATGAACAGATTAAAAACTACACAGGAAAAAAGACAAAAGCAGTACGAAGATGAAAGTATATCAGGCAAATGGTTTTGGTATATTATGTCTGCTGCTTTATTATTAACCGCTTTAATTGATAACCTATGAAAACTAACTACGAATTAAGACAAGCTATTATTGACAAATGGGAGAAGGATTTGCTCATTGAAAAAATTGTAAAGCTAGAAAAACGCATTGGCGAACTAGAGTTGCAAATAAGGAGAGTGAACCAGAATCCAACCCCAAAGTATTTTGTATTAAACAATGACAGATGAAAGCAAAATTTAAACTAACTTGTAAAGCCGGAAGCTACGAAGCAGATACTTTATGGGGTATTATTATTGAAGTATTAAAGCACAGATTTTGGCATTTAAGAACACATCATAAATGGATGGATTAAAAAATTATAAAATGGGAATAATAATCGTTTTGGTTTGCTTAATTTTAATTTGGTTCAAATTAGGATATGATATGCTCAATGCACCATTAGTTGATGATGATGAAAATATTATAAATAAATAACCTATGAAACAATTACTTGAATTAAGAGAGTGGCTTGAGCTTCAATGCAAGACAGGTAACCCAATATCCTGCGCGGAGATCTTAAATAAAATAGATGAGGTATTAGAATTTGATGAAGATATTGAGGAACTTTTAGTAACTTCGTGCTATGAGATGGAATGACATAACTGTTTGGCAATACCAAAATATTGTAAAAGCCTTATCTGATAAGAGTTTAGATGATATAGATAAATCGTTTAAGCTAATTGGATTAGTTTACAATATGACAGATAACCAAGTTGATTCATTATTGCAAGAGGATTACAAAGCAAAGATAAAAGANTTAGAGTTCTTGAATCAGCTTCCAGAGGGTAAGCCTGTTAAGATTATTAAAGTTAATGGTAAAAGGTACAGACCTATTTATAATATAACAAAGATGCCATTTGGTAGGTATGTTGAAACGAAAGCATTTGTAGGGGATATATATGCCAACCTACATAAACTAGGCGCGACAATGGTAATGCCACAGAAGCGCACTTGGTATGGCAGATGGGTAGATGATAAGTATGATGCCGGTATGCACGAAGATTATGCGGAGGATATGTTAGCAGCTAACTTTACAGATGTATATTTTTCGTTGGTTTTTTTTTATCAAGTTTACAGAAATTGGATAGAAGTTACAAAGGATTATTTGGTAACCAAGATGATGATGACAGGGCAGACGATGGAACAATGCAACCAAGTGGTAACAAATTTATGCAGTATTTTGGATGGCATTATTCAGCCAAACTTATTGCCGACCACGAAAATATTAGAGTTGAGGAAGTTTACGACAGATCCACAATAGAGAGTTTAAATTCCCTAGCCTATCTTAAAGCAAAAGCAGACTATGATAGGGAGTTACATAGACAGTTATAGTTTCCCCTTCCATTACGGAGGGGGTTTTTTTTGTGCGGTATTTAGATCCGGTCTTGCTATTTAGTTTTATGAGTATTAGTCAAGCACAGGCAAAAGCGATAGCAGATGGCTTTTTAGCTTCATTAGGGGAGGAAAAGTTTAGAGCTACCGGTATGCCTGTTATTGAAAAATTATTGTTTAAATATGGCGCAGAGTTCCAAAAACAAATAAAGGAGAATCTTAATAAAAACAAATCAATAGCATCTGGGAACATTAGCGACATAAGGGTTGAGTTTACGCAGTTCGGTACTTTATACACTTTGTCAATGGGTTACCCTAAAAGCGAACCGGCATCAAAGTATTGGGATTATGTCAATCAGGGAGTAAAGGGTACAAAGAATGAAAAGGCAGATAGTAAAACCCCCTACTCATTTAAGAGTACAAAAAAATCTATTCCTGTTTCAGTTGTAGAAGGTTGGTTAAAATACAACAAACTTAAAACAGTTGCAGTAAAAAAATATAGTAAGCTAGGAGTAGAATTAAAAGCTATTGAGGGCAAAAAGTCTTTGGCTTATGCCATTGCCAGATCTATTCACACAAAAGGATTAAGTTCAACAAGGTACTTTGATAAGGCTGCCGATGAAGTATTTGGCGAGGACTTTCAAAAGATTATGAACGCTGCATTAGGTTTTGATGTAGAAATAAAAATTAAACAAATAGGTAAAGAATTACAAGATGGCAATAACAATAGAAAGTAGCCCTGCGACATATAGCAGTATGCACGATGACTTATGGTTTGTAGCAAGTTCTACAAATGTAGGTCAGACTTCATTTAAGTTTATATATGATATTTATATAAACAATGCACAGGTAAGCAGGACAAAAATATACCCATCCCCTTCTGCGGAAGGTAGCTATGGGATTTATAATTCAAGCCCTGTGGTTAGGGCTTATGTTACTAACTACTTTGAGCCAAGTGGTAATTCAATCCTAGTTTCATCCAATGATAAAATTAAAGTTGATTACACAATTAAGATAGGCGAGGAGTACAATACTGCAAGTGGATCTATAAGCAATTATAATTTAGCATCAGGGGCATTGAACGCTTACAATTATTACCCACCATTATTTGCTGATATATTCTTTACTAATAACAATACACCATTAGTTTTATCTAATTATTACGATAACCTTTTGCTTGAAAACTTTACAGATGATTGGATTACAGAAAGGGATAATGAGAATATCACGATTGAATATGGAGATAATTTTTATGCAACCTATTTAAAGATAACTGCCGGAAGCTATAAGGCATTTGTAGATGTAGTAAATAATAGCGGATCTGTTGTATCAACTGCAAGTGCTAATATTACTTTGTCTGGGGAGATGAATCTATTTAATTTACAGGCAGCTCATATAAACGATTGGGCAGGTTCAACATTGATTGATGAGAATACTTATGGCTATAATGTCTATTTAAAATTAGGAGTGGCTGAATCAAGAAAATTAAAGTTTGTTCAAAAGTGCTACCCTAAATACAGGCAGTACAATTTACACTTTCTTAATAGGCTAGGCGGTTGGGACACTATGAAATTTGCATTAGTAAATAAAAGGTCAAGTGAATTTCAAAGGGCATCATATAGAAGGAACGATTGGCAGTTAAGCGGCAACACGATGAGCAACATTGATGTTTATAATAAATACAATGAGACTACATTAAACTACGCTATTCAGCACAAAGATAAATATAAGCTAATAAGCGATTGGGTTAGCCAACAGGATTACGAATGGTTAGCGCAGTTAGTAGCAAGTAGTATTTGTTATATGGAATATCAGGGGGCATATTTCCCGGTAGTAATAAGCGATACTAACTATGAATATAAATTAGAGATAAGCGACAAGCTATTTAATTTTGAGATTGAAATTGAAGTAGGTAAATATACAACAAGCCAATTTAGATAATGATAAGCACAGAGATATATATTGAAGATAATAGATTAGATCTAGTTCAGGATATTAGTACAGAGTTTACATATACCATTGATGACATTACGGACTTTGGTAGTAAAAATACTAGCTTTAGTAAAACAATATCTATTACAGGAACTGCAACAAATAATAAAATATTTGGCTTCATTTTTGATATGGGTAGTGCTAACTTTACAGATGATACTTTGCCAAATGTTAACTATAACTTTAATGCAGCAAAAGCAGCACAATGTAGAATATTTATTGACAAGGTACAGATATTTAAAGGCACATTAAGAATCCTTGAAATTGTTGTAGATAATAAAACAATAGAGTATCAATGCTCGGTCTTTGGAGAACTTGGTGGATTTATAACATCTCTAGGGAATGATAGATTAGAAAATTTAGATTTTAGTGCATACGACCATACTTATAATGTTGCTAATATTGCAGCAAGTTGGGATAGTATTGCAGGATCTGGGTATTACTATCCATTGATTGATTATGGTAATGTAAGCACAGGGGCTTATGGAGTAGCTAAAAAAGACTTTCAATTTAAAGCATTTAGACCTGCTTTATTTGTAGCTGAATATATTGAAAAGATATTTGAGGGAACTGATTACACATATACTTTGGATTTAGGTGCAGGGGATTTGGCTTTATATAATAGGTTAGTTATACCACATAATCAAGCATTCTTATCAAGTTCTACAAATTTGCAATTAGATGCCTATCCAATAGACCAAACATATACAGGTACTGCGGTTGAGTTTTTTTTAGAGTTTGGCACATTTACTTTAGGCAACTTTACTTTAACATCTAGCAATACGCTATTCACATATACAGGTTCAACAAAAGTAGTTAATATTGATTTCAATGTAAACGGAGAATGGGAAGTTGGAGAAAATGCAACTATGAGCTTATTAAAAAATGGAGTAGCTATTGCATCATATAGTATGGGAGTAGGGTTTGCCGGTAATTATTTTCAAGCTAATTTCAATATAAGTGCAAATACAATTTTAACAAACGATACTTTTAGAATACGAGTTGCTTGGTCATTAGGAAGTCAGCCATTTACATTTAATAGTTTGAGTTCATCAGGCTTTGATATTTCTACTACTACATCGGATATAATACCTGTAAATTATGCAGAGACAGTTAAAATAAATAACACAATACCAAAAGGGGTATTTCAAAGAGACTTTTTTTTAAGTATATGTAAGTTATTTAATTTGTATGTATATGATGATACTTGGGATGAAAAGAAAATACTTTTAAAACCATACATAGACTTTTACCCATCAACGAGTGCAGAGGCAGAAGATTGGACTAACAAAATAGATAGGGCAAAACCATTGAGCATAAAGCCAATGAGTGAATTAAATGCAAGATATTACCATTACAAATTTAAAGAGGATAATGATTTTTACAACGAGAATTATAAGAAAAAATATAATGAGAGCTATGGCGATAGGATATACGATACTGCTTATGACTTTAGTAAAAATACAGAAAGTGTTGAAGTAATATTTGCACCAAGTGTTTTATACCAAAAAACAGGCACAGATAAAATATTTCCTGCAATCTATAAGGTATCTGATAATAACACAAAGGAAAATGCAATGGATAGCGTGGTAAGAATATTACAGGCTAAAAAAATAACAGGCAAAGCAAGTTGGAATATTTTAAACGATGCAACAGTATTAAGTACAAACACCGCTTATGGCTATGGTGGGCATTTAGACAATCCAGATAGCCCAACAAACGATATTAATTTTGGAGTACCTAATGAGCTACAATTTACTGCAACTACCTATCCAACAACTAATTTATTCAATGCTTATTATAGCGAATACATAGCAGAGATAACAAGCAAGAATAGTAAACTATTAACTTGTTCAGCATTATTAAATACTATTGATATTATGAATTTGGATTTTAGCAGCTACAAATGGATTGATGGAGTATTATACAGATTNAATAAAGTAGAAGGGTTTAACCCAATGGAATACAAGACAACAAAAATAAGTTTATTAAAAGTAATTGAAACCGAATACTAATGGCACAAAATTTAGATCTTAATGTTAATGTAAATACAAATGAAGCCGGTAAAGCGATTGGTTCATTAAAAAGCCAATTAAAGGAAGCACAGGCAGAGGTAGCTGCATTATCAGATAAGTTTGGAGCAACATCCAAAGAGGCTATTGAAGCAGCAAAAAGAGCAGGAGAATTAAAAGATGCAATAGGAGATGCAAAATCATTAACAGATGCTTTTAATCCAGATGCAAAATTTAAATCATTAACTGCATCTTTATCAGGTGTGGCAGGTGGATTTGCTGCGGTACAAGGTGCAATGGGATTGCTAGGCGTAGAATCAGAAGATACACAAAAAATGTTGTTAAAGGTTCAATCTGCTATGGCAATTTCACAAGGATTGCAATCGGTTGGGGAAGCAGTTGATAGTTTTAAACAATTAGGTGCAGTAATAAAAAGTACAACATTATTTCAATCTGCATATAATTTTATATTAGGAAATGAGAAAGTTGCAGTTGCAGGTAATATTGTTGCATTACAAGCAAAAACAGTTGCAACAGAAGCACAAACAGTTGCAACAGTTGAGCAAGGAGTTGCAACAGTAACAACAACAACTGCGGTAGGAGCTTCAACTGCAGCAATGAAAGCGTTTAGAATAGCTTTGATTGCATCAGGTATTGGAGCATTAATTATAATAATAGGATTTGCAGTTGAGGCATTTTTAAAATTTAAAAATTCAGCAGAAGATGCAGCCGCAGCACAAGAAAAGCTAAATAAAAAAATAGCAGATGGTGCTAAAATACAATTTGATGCAGAGATTAAATTTTTAGAAAATCAAGAAAAATTAGATATTGCTAGAGCAAAAGCAAAAGGTGCAAGTGAACAAGAAATATTTGAAATTGAACAATCATATAGAAGGAAAACGGCAGAAGCACATCAAAGGCATTACAAAGAGGTATATGGCAAAGATGCAAAAGCAGCACAAGAAAGTTCGGATGAGATTAATAAAATTAATACAGATGGTCAAGTTGCAGCACTTGAAAATGAATCTAGGATAAGAAAAGAAGCAGCAGATAAAAGAAAAGCTGATAATGAAAAGAAAAAAGAGGAAGATAAAAAAGAGCAAGAAAGGAACAATGCTAGTATAAAAGCTAATTTAGATTTTGAACTACAAATACAAATTGATGCTAATAAAGCAGAAGATGATTTAGCAGAAAAAAAGAAACAGGCAGCTATTATAGAGGATGAAAGGAATATAGCTAGTATGAAAGCTACCGCAGATTTTGAAGTGCAGTTAGCAAATGATTTATTAGCAATAGAAGATGAAAGTTTAAAAAGAAAAAAAGAATTTAAAGAGATTGAATTAGAGGCAGATAGACAATTACAAGAAGCTAAATATGAAAATGCTAAAAATGCTTTATATCTTTTAGAAGGTTTAGCAGGTAAAAATGAACAACTTGCAAATATTATATTTGCTATATCTAAAGCATTAGAAATTGGTAAGATTATAACTTCAACCGCATCAGCTATTGCAGAAGTTAAAGCAGGAGTCGCGGCAGTTCCTGCTATATTACCACCGGGTATTCCAAACCCTATGTTTGGTGCAGCAGTAGGAATTGGAGCAGGTAAAATAGCTGCTTTAAAGATTGGAGCAGGTATATCAATAGCATCAATAGTAGCAGCAAGTATTGCAAAGTTTAAAGGTGGGGCATCAGGGGATGTTACCACAGGATCTATTTCAACTACTGCGCCTATGACACCACAGTTGCCACAAGCACAAATGACACAATTAAATAGACAAACAATAAACGATATAGGCAATCAGGCAGTAAGGGCTTATGTAATTGAGACAGATGTAACAAGCAATCAAGAAAGGATGGCAGCCATTAGACAAAGGGCAAGATTTAGTTAAGCGATAAATAAACAAATTAAAACTATTTAAGATTATGGAGAAAGAATTACCTATCTATATGCTTGACATTACAGATGATGTTGAGGATGATTCACAGGTTGATTATATAGCATTAGTTGATAAACCGGCTATTCAAAAAAATTGGTATGCTTTTAAAGAAAAACAAGCCTTTGATATTATTAGCGAAGACAAGCGCATTATTAGTGGAGCTATTATGTTGGCTGATATACCTATTTTTCGCAGCGATGCTACTTATGGGGATTACTATGTGGCATTTACTAAAGACACTATTTTTAAGATTGCACAAAAGTTTTTCAAAAAAGGGTATCAAAACAATGTAAATCTAATGCACGATAGCGGTTCAGTTGTAGAAGGCTTAACAATGTTTGAGAGTTTTATTACTGATAAGTCAAGGGGCATTATGCCAATGAAGGGTTTTGAGGATGTGCCAGATGGATCTTGGTTTGGTAGCTTCAAAGTAGATAATGAAGAGGTATGGCAAATGATTAAAGATGGCAAGGTAAAAGGGTTTTCAGTAGAAGGCTTATTTAACTATAAACCTAAAAAGGTTATGCAATCAGCATCACTTATGGATAGTATCAAAAAGATATTATCAGAGGTTAAGTGATAAACAATTTATTTTTTAACTATTTAATAAAAAAAGTATGAACGCACAAGAAGCGATATTAAAAATCAAAGCATTATTTGAAGATGCCCCAATGACTGAACCTGTTGATTCAACAGATGTTAAAGTTGAAATGATGGAGTATTCTTTATTAGATGGTACTAAAGTAATGATTGATAAATTAGAAGTTGGCGGTAAAGTTACAATGGAAGATGGTAGCAATGCCCCATTAGGTGAGCATCAATTAGCAGATGGCACAAAGGTAGTAGTAGATGAAGCAGGTGTTATTTTAGAAATGGAAGCACCAAAAGAGGATGAAGTTCCAGAGGAAGAGCCTGTGGAAGCAAAACAAGATATGAGATTTGATGAATTAGCATCAAAGTTTAATCAAGTTTTAGCATTTAACGAGAGCTTACAAAATAGAATTAATGAATTAGAAGGTAAGGTTAAGCAAGGTTTTGAATCAGTAGCATCTTTAATAGAAGCACTTTCAATTAACCCAACCGCAGATCCTGTTCAAAAACCTAATTCATTTAAGGCTTATGTATCAACAAATGATATTAAAGAGCAAAGGATTAACAAATTTAGAAACGCAATTTTAAACAAATAAAAATTAATAACAATGGCATTTGACATTTCAGCATTATCAGCATACACAGAACAAAATGAAGCCTTATTGGTTACTTCATCTGTATTAGGTGCAAAAACTGCTTCTCTTATTAAGAGTGCAGGAAATGTAATGATTGGTGTAAAGTCTGCAGAGACTATCAACATTATGGAGACCGATGCAATATTTCAAGCAGGTGGTACTTGCGGATTTAACGCATCAGGAGCAACAACTTTTACTCAAAGAACAGTAACTGTTGGAAAAATTAAAGTACAAGAATCATTATGTCCTAAATCTTTAGAGACTGCTTATTTACAAAAAGCATTACCAACAGGAAGCCAATATGATTCAATTCCTTTTGAGCAACAATATAGCGAGAAAAAAGCTAAAACTATTGCTTCTCAAGTAGAGACTGGGTTATGGCAAGGTGATACAGGTTCAGGAGATACTAACTTAAAGCAATTTGATGGTTTAGTTAAATTGATTGGTGCTGCATCAGGAGTAGTAGCTGCAAATGTAGTAGCTTTTATTNCAACTGCGCCTATTAGTACAGGAACAGGTATTGTAGCAAGTAATGTAATTTCAATTTTTGATGGTATCTATAAAGCTATTCCTGCAAAGGTTGTAGCTGCTGAAGATATGACTATCTTCTGCGGTATGGATTCTTTTAGAACTTACACTATTGCATTGAAAAATGCAAATATGTTTAACTACGCATTTGATGGTAAGTCAGATAGCGAGTTTACATTACCGGGTACACCGATTAAAGTTGTAGCTGTTCAGGGTTTAAATGGCACAAATAAGATTTATGCATCAAGATTGAGCAATATGTTCTTGGGTACAGACTTATTAAACGAAGAGGAGAAGTTTGAAATCTTCTTTGCTAAAGAAGCTGATAGCGTAAGATTTATGGCAGAGTTCAAGATAGGTACTAACATCGCATTCCCAGATGAGGTTGTGAAGTTTATCTTATCATAATATTAAGGGGGGTGTAAAATCCCCCCTATTTTTAAATTAATAAATTCAAGCAAAATGGCGTGTGCATTAACACAAGGATATACTTTAGATTGCCGAGATAGTTTAGGCGGTGTCGTTGAGGTATATTTTACAGAAGCTGCGAATGTATCTGCGACAACCGAGGCAAGTGGTGTAATAACTGCACTAACTAAAGCATCAGGTAAAAGATTTTGGAAGTATGAGCAAGTAAAAGATACATCAATGATGAATCAAACTATTACTGCTAATGTTCAAAATGGNACAGTATTTTACGCACAGGAGTTACAAATAGTTTTAAATAAATTACAAACTGCAACAAGAAATGANATCTTGTTATTGGCACAAAATAGTTTAGTGGCAGTAGTTAAAGATAGTAACGGAGCATATTGGTATCTTGGTAAAACAAGAGGATTAGATGTTACCGCAGGAACTGCCGGAACAGGTACTGCACAAGGCGATAGAAGTGGATTCACTTTAACTTTTACAGGTGCTGAACCTGCATTAGCACCAAGTGTTAATTCAACTGTCTATAACGCTTTGCAAACACCGGGTTAGGTTTGTAGTTTTTCATAGGTTTTGCCCCCATTCCTTTAGTGGTTTGGGGGTTTTTTTATGCGTATATATCTGTATTTATGCGTAAAATATCCACCATAAATGGTCATTAATGACACTAATGGTGGCAATATGCGGCATATAATGCACTTTATGATGTGCATTTATCAATCAAGGTTGAGCCGATTGTCAATCATTTTCGGCTCATTTGTCAAGCTATAGCTTTATTTTTTGATTGAGTAATTTTACTCACTCTATTGAGTAATCGTTGCATTTTATACAACAGTTCATTTATTTTATCAGTTCACGATTTCGTGAACACTATCAAAACTTGCAGAGTTTACATTTTTTGCTAATAGGGTAGTATTACTCCTATTTTTATACTGTGAGTATAACTTTGCACCCATTTATATTCATTTGCACCTATTTGTAACAAATTTTACCTTTTATATGTTACAAGATATAACCGAATTACCTATCACTTTGTTACATATTTAGATAAATCGTTAACACTAATTCGGATATTGTCCGAGTTACGCTACCGACTTTGGCAAATCTGCATAGGTTTTTCGGAAAAATTCAGGCAAAAGTTATTAATTAGCAAACTTTCATAATTGTGCTATTTAGATATATGATGAGGTTAACAAAAGGACAAACGCAAGGAGTGATATTAACATTAACAGAAAAGGAGTTATTAGCTAACCCAAACTATTTATTTGTATTTACAAATAGGAGTTCAAATACAACTATAAGTTTTGTAAAATTATACGCAACTGATTTAAGTTTATATAAGGATAGGTTTAATGAATTTAGCATAACAACCAATACCCATTTTAATACCGCTTTAAATGGTCAATACGACTACCAAATATATGAGCAGGTAAGTACTTCAAATACAAATCCAACAGGCTTAAATGAGCTAGAAAGTGGCATTATGGAACTTATTGGAACTGCGTTATCATATACTGAATACACTACAACAGACACTTTTAATATTAGACAATGATAGATTTAAGATTTTTAGGTTTTGCGGAAGCAAGACAACCAGAATATAAAGAAAAGAAAGGCATAGGATATATGCAATATGGAGACAGAAACGACTACCCAAATTATTTGGTTGAGTTATTTAATAAATCTGCAAAGCATAATGCTATTATAAAAAGCAAAGTGCATTATATTACAGGCAATGGGTGGACAGGATCTGATGAGGCACAAACATTTATAGCGAAAGTTAATAGAATGGAAAGCCTTGATGAGCTTACAAGAAAGGTATCTTTAGATGTTGAGTTATTTGGCGGTTATTATTTAGAAATTATTTGGTCAGCCACAGGGCAGTTGTCAGAGATTTGGCATTGCGATTATACAAAGATTAGAACCAATAAAGACAATACACAATTTTGGTACAAAGATGATTGGAAGGATAACAAAGAGGATTTTATTGTTTACCCTGCTTTCAATCCTAGTTTTGGAACAGGTAAGCAGATCTTATATGTAAAAGAATACAGACCAGATATGGGCATTTATTCTTTGCCGGGTTACTTTGGTGCGTTAAATTATATAGAATCAGATATTGAAATAAGCAAAACAGTTTTAGGCAATGCTCAAACAGGGTTTTCCGCTAGTAAACTTATTACGCTACCTAATGGAGAACCAAGTGATGATGAAAAAAGAAATATTGAGAAAAGGTTTACTAATAGATTTTCAGGTTCAGATGGTAAGAAATTTATTTTAGCATTCGTAAATGATAGTGCAAGAAAACCTATCGTTGAGGACTTGGGTGCTTCGGATATTACCAAAGAGGACTTTGCAAAAGTAGATAGCTTAATACAGACTAATATATTTTCAGGGCATCAAATTACAACCCCATCAATATTCGGGATTGCAGAAGCAGGTAAGTTAGGCGCAAGGTCAGAGATGCGCGATGGATATGAGATATTTAAAAACACTTATGTAAATAGTAAGCAGATGCACCTTGAAGGGGTGTTTAATATGTTAGCTAATTTTAGAGGCTTACAAGATCCTGCCTTAAAGATTACACCAACTGAACCAATATCATTTGAATTAACTGAAACAGGTTTATTGCAAATAATGAGTAAAGATGAATTAAGAGAGAGATCGGGCTTACCAATTATGGAAGTAGTAACATCTTCAACAAACCAAGATGTAGTTGATGCAATTAATAGCTTATCGCCATTAGTAGCTAATAAAGTATTGGAACAATTAACACCTAATGAATTAAGAGCTTTGATTTCATTACAACCAAAATTAGGTGGCGAAAATATACAAGATGCAACCGGATCAAATACAACATTAGGAGATAGTGTTAATAGTGTTAATGAGCATATCAAAGGATTAAAGGGAAGGGAGTGGCAGAATATGCAGCGTATTATCAGGGAGTTTACTAAAGGTAAAATAAACAGAGAACAAGCAACTGCAATGCTTAAAACAGGATATGCTTTAAGTGATGAAGAGATTACTACTTGGTTAGGTTCGGAAGAGTTAGAGTTTGCAGATCAAGATTTTAGTTTATTCCTTGAATTTGGAGAAGATAAAAAAGAGTTTAATATTTGGAAAACAAAACAAAGATTTAGTGATGAAGAGGATTTACAAACCTTTGCAGATGTTAGTCAATTAGAATCCAATATACTTGACCAAATTAGCAAACAAAAAGATGTAACCCCAGAGGTGTTAGCAAAAGTTTTAAAAACTGATGTTAAAACTATTAACAATGTTATAGCTGATTTGGAAGAGAGAGGAATATTAAAATCTAAATCCACATCCATAGGCAAGGGCATTGATAAGAATGTAATTATAGAAAGGGAGTTAACAAAACCTTTAGCAAAGATTGTTGAAGATGTAAAGCCTACAACTACTGAAATTTTAATTAGATATTCCTATGCTTGGATTGCAGGTTATAGCAATGCGGATGTTGATACAAGCAGACCATTTTGTAAAACTTTATTAGCTGCAAATAGATTTTATAGCAGAAGCGATATAGAGCAGATTAGTGCAAGACTAGGATATTCGGTATGGGATAGGAGAGGCGGATGGTGGACAAAGCCAAGTGGTAAGCATAGTGAATCCTGCAGACATCAATGGCAAACAAATGTAGTAACAAGAAAAAAATAAAAAGATGAGTGCAAATACTTTATTTATAAGTGTTCAAAGTATAAAAGACAGAACAGGATTACACGCTAATGTNGATGACAAATTAGTNNTACCNGAGATTAAGACCGCACAGGATATGTATATATTACCTGCGCTTGGATCTAATTTATANAATACCNTACAAACTCATATTGTTGGCAATACGCTAACTGCTAATGAGGTTATATTATTAGATAGTTATTTAGTTGACTGCCTTGTTTATTTTGTTATGAGTGAACTTCCAATGGGGTTGTCATATCAATTTTACAACAAAGGTTTATTAAGAAAGTCAGGGGAGAATACAGAAAACCCATCAATGCAAGATTTGATTGATGTNGCAAANAGATACAGANCAAGAGCAGAGTTTTATAGACAAAGAATGATTAAGTATTTAAAACAAAATAATACTTTATACTCTGAATATTTGAATTTTGGAAGTGGCATTGATAGTATTAGACCTGAAAACGATGGCTATACAACAAGCATATATTTAGGAGATAGCTATTATTATGATGAATATGAAGGGCATAGAAAAAAATCATTTGAGGAGAGGTTTCAAGGAAATATAGGATGCTAATATGAGCAAACAAATAACAATAAAAAACCAAACTAGATTGAAAGTCTATTTGGAAAAAGTTAAAATCAATGACATTAAATCAAATATCAAGTCAGTTAACCAAGATAGGAAACGACCACGAGCAAATTAATTATGTTTATTTTGGCGATGTCTGGGAGAGGTTAAGCAATGGAGAGGTAACTTACCCGGCAATGTTTTATAATTTAACAGGTGCGACAATAGTTGCTAAAGAGATACAATATCAATTTAGCTTTTATTTTATGGATCGGATGCTAATGGAAGAGACAAACGAAACGGAGGTTTTATCAGATATGACTTTAATAGGTCAAGATATTATTGCACAATTAAGATACCCACAAGATTACGGAATTGTAACTTGGACTTGTGGCGATAATATTCCTGTAACATATTACACAGAATCAGATCCTGATTTATTAGCAGGTATTAAATGTGATATTACATTGAGTTTACCATTTATTAACGACAGGTGTCAAGTACCTTCAAATTATACTTATTAATGGAGAGTAAAAAAATAAATCAGTTAGCGACTAATGTTGCGCCTGTTTCATCGGATTTAACTATTATAGGAGATCCAACAACAGGGGTATCAAAAAAAGTAACGCTATCACAGATTGCAAGTTTATTCGCAGGTGCAGTTGACTTTTATGCTAACCTAGCTGCGTTTCCTGCAAGTGGTACATTGAATACAATTTATTGTGCAAAAGATACACAGAAACTTTATCTCTGGAGTGGATCTGCTTATGTAGAAGTTTTCCCAAGTCAAGCGGTTTTAAATACTTATCAGCTAATAAGTGCAAAGGGAGTAGCTAATGGATATGCAAGTTTAGATGCTTCAGGAAAAGTACCTATTGGCGAGTTACCAAGTTCCATAATGGAGTACAAGGGTTTATGGTCAGCAGCAACAAATACACCAACATTAGCGAATGGAACAGGAGACACAGGTGATGTTTATATTTGTAGTGCAGCAGGAAGTGTAAACTTTGGAGCAGGTGCAATAACTTTTGCAGTTGGTGATTATGTTATTTATAGCGGAACTATTTGGCAGAGGTCAAGCGGTGCGGTGGGTACAGTTACGAGTGTTGGCTTATCTTCAGCAACAAGCGGAGTAACTATTGGTTCATCCCCAATAACTACAAGCGGAACAATTACCCTAGCTATTGCAACTGCTACGACATCACAAAATGGTTTATTGAGCAGCGTGGATTGGGCAACATTTAATGGCAAAGAAAGTGTTTTAACTTTTTCTAGCCCTTTAGTAAGAACTACAAATACAATATCAATACCTGCTGCGACAACTTCAGTTAACGGATATTTAGCTTCTGCGGATTTCACAACTTTTAATAATAAGCAGAACGCTATTACGCTAACTACCACAGGAACTTCAGGAGTTAGTACGCTTGTGGGTGCGACTTTGAACATCCCTGATTATGGTTCAGCCTTAACAGGATATGTAACTTTAGCTACAACCCAAACCATCACAGGTGCGAAAACATTTAGCGGTTACACAACCTTTACATCAACAGTAGATATTACAAGCGGATTAACTTTCAGTAATTCAGGGTTTACTTTGGTATTACAACCGCCAACATTAAGTGTAAATAGGACAGTTACTTTACCAAACGGAACAGGTACATTAGCTTTAACAAGCGACATATCTTATCCTGTTACTTCGGTATTCGGTAGAACAGGAGCAGTAGTTGCAACGAGTGGAGATTATACAACCGCACAAGTTACTGAAGTTACAAATCTTTACTTTACCGATTCAAGGGCAAGATTAGCTATTAGCTTAACTACAACAGGAACTAGCGGAGCAGCTACTTATAACAACACAACAGGGGTATTAAACATACCACAATATACTGACCAATTTGTAGGAACAGTTACAAGCGTAGCTGCTTTAACAATAGGAACAAGTGGAACGGATTTAAGTTCAACAGTTGCAACAAGTACAACAACCCCTGTAATTACTTTAAATGTACCAACTGCGAGTGCAGCGAATAGAGGGGCTTTAGCAAGTGCGGATTGGACAACATTTAATAATAAGCAAAGTGCTTTAACTAATCCTGTGTTAGCAAGTGGAACTTGGACATCGGGATATTTACCTAAAATAAATGGTACATATACAATAGGGAATAGTATTTTACAAGAAACAGGTGGGTTCTTATTAACTGATAAAGGGACATCTACAATGTTTGGCGTTGCTATTGCTACATCAAGTAGTAATGGTGGTAATTTAACAATCAAAGCAGGGGGTGGTTTTGGTTCAGGAAATACCGCAGGTAATCTATATTTAGGATATGGTAGAGGAAATTCATCTGCAAGTAATGGTGCTATGTACTTTGGTATGGCGCAACCTACTGATGCAGTTGGTTTAGCTTCTACACATATGACTCTTGACGCTTCAGGCAATTTAGGATTAGGAGTTACACCGAGTGCGTGGGCAGTAAAAGCTATTGACATTTCAACAACAGGTGCGGTTTTTGGTGATGGAATTGCATTTGATTATACAGCAGGTATTTCTCAAAATTGTTATAGAAGCGGAAATACTACTTGGAATTATAAATTAACAGGAGTTGGTACATCAAGATTTGAATTAAATGGTAATATTTTTTCTTGGTATCAAGTCCCTTCAGGAACGGCAGGTAACGCTATAACCTTTACCCAAGCAATGACCTTGTTTAGTACAGGTAATTTAGCAGTAGGAACTACTACTGATAATTCTTCTCGCTTAAATATATTAAGTTCATCTGCTTCAATAGCTACTTTTACAGGTGCAACTAATGGATACATTGATATTAGTGATGGTATTGTAAATTCAAGAATACAAAATAGTGGTGGTTTATTTATAGGAACATTAAATAGTTATGACCTAAACTTAAGGACAAATGCAACTACAAGGCTAACTATAAATGCATCCACAGGAGCAGCTACATTCTCTAGTAGTGTAACGGCAGCAGGAAGTACAAGCAATTCATCATTATTTGCGGGTACATTAGAAATGCAATCTTATTCTTTGAATAATGGTTGGTATGCTGAAAATGCATATTTTAATGGTAGTAGTTTTAAATATAGAGCAACAGGATTCGCTAGTAGGATAGCAATGTATAATGGAGAAATTTATTTAGATAATGCAGTTAGTGGAGCTGCGAATGGTAATTTATCTTGGGTTACAGCATTATTAGCACATACAAGCGGCAATGTAACTATTGGGAGTGGTGGAGATAATGGATTTAAATTAGAAGTACTTGGAACAAGCAATGTAACAGGAGCAGCTACATTCTCTAGTAGTGTAAGTGTAGGAGATTTTTTAAGATTAACAAAAGCATCTAATGTAGATATTCAAGCATATACAGGTTCTGCTTATTCTAATCTTAATTATGATGCTTTAAGTCATAATTGGCAAACAAGTGGTGGTACTGCTAAAATGGTTCTTAATGCTTCAGGCAATGTAGGTATAGGAACAAATAGTCCTTTAACAACATTAACTGTAAAATCAACAAATGACAATGGTTATGCATTAACAAGACCAAGTGATGCAACAACATATCATTGGAGATTATCTACAACAGAAACAGGTGCAGACGCTTATTATACTGCATATAATACATTTAACTGTGAAATGTTATTTTCTACTTATGCAAGTGGTGGGACGGGTGGTAATATTATTTGGAGAACGGGTTCAAGTGGTGCGGGTTCTCTTACCGAAAGATTTCGTATTACTCCTTCGGGTACCGCTACTTTTACAAGTTCAGTCACCGCAACAGGATTCTTTGAATCATCCGATAGCAGATTAAAAACACTTATCCAAGATAACTACCAAACAAAAGGCATTGCATCAATAACCCCAAAACTTTACACTAAAAACGGAAAGGTTGAATTAGGTTATTATGCTCAAGATTTTGTTGGGATATTAGATAGTGCGGTTTCAAAAGGTAGTGATAATATGTTAAGCCTATCTTATCGTGAGGTGTTAGTGGCAAAAGTGTACGCATTAGAGCAAGAGATTAAAGAATTAAAAGCTAAAATGAATTAATATGCCAAGTACTTGGAATGCAACCGCAGGTAACCAATTAATAACAGGAGCAGCATTAAGAGATGGTGCAACCGCAACAGGATTCTATACAGTTGATGTAACTATTCCAACAGGGGATAATTTATTAATAACAAGTTCAACTTATATAGCAGCACACACAACCGCAACAGGTGTGGTTACTGCTTTGCAA
>JGI25907J50239_1000091_pt1 | contig 20091 bp, 24 predicted proteins | sample LauGreSpBDMM15SN_2_FD_50239 | JGI IMG/M metagenome (IMG submission 50239) | reverse complement strand
ACGCCGGCACGCCCGGCACGCTGTTTTGCACCTCCCCTAAGAAATACCCTCATAAGAGAATACTTTGTAAAATAGCGTGCCGCGCGTGCCGCGCGTGCCGCGCATTTAATATAGTTATTAATAATAAAAAACAATTAAATCTTTTATTATTTTATTCATCATCAGTCAAGCCATCTTCATCTTTATTATTATCTATTATCGAGCATCCTACAAATCCACCCCTAATATCTTTACCATTCAATTTACCAAACCCTCTTAATAATCTATCATATTTGAATCCCAAACGACTCATTCCTTCAATAATAAAGTCCCTTTTAAATTTTGTTAATTCTTCCAACTTTTCAATACCAATACGGCCTTCTGAGTTCTCGCAATTCTCATTAAACCATAAACCGAACTCATCATTTTTAAGCTGGGCCTGCTTTGCGTCACCCAAAAACTTCTCTGGAATTTCAATCTTTCCATTGTATTTTTTGGCGTATTCTACAATCAAACCAAAAACCTCATTACGATATTCATTCTTTATTCTATCACCCAATGTGGGGTCGGCTATGAATTTGAGTTGCTCAGGAATCGACTGTTTCAGTTTCCCCGTCCTATCAAAATTAGAGCAAAATGACGCCTGCTTATAACGATTATAAACGGCTGATTGAGTGGGGTCAATTTTAATCATAAAATTTGATAGAATAAACATTTTAAACTGAAGATAAATTTTATCACTTGTTCCAAACATTACTTCGTTTTCAATTGTTTTACCATCAGCCAATTCCTTCATCAATTCGGCATTCATCTTTTTTGTTCGACTGAACTCGTCTGTCCAAACTAATCTCTTGCCCTTTGTCATTACCAATTGTTTATGAACTTTTGTGTTGCCGTCTTCTAATAAGGTGCCCTTCGATTTATAAACATAATGGGGCATTAAAGTATCCAAAATATCAAAATAAAATGTTTTTCCATTATCACCCTTACCACCCTCTGTGCCGTCTATCATAAAATACAATGACTTTTCAAGATGAGGCGTCCCCAAGAATGTGAATCCCAAAATCTGTAAAAAATATTCCAAATGAGAATCATCGTTATTCATAATTTGTTTTAAATAGCCTTTCAATGTTTTGGTTTTATTGGGATTCGCCGGCTCATAATCGTATCGTATGGTGTCGGTTAAATAGTCGTCCCACTGAATGCCGCCGGGTCGCAATTCACCGGTTTTCAAATCTACAATTCCATTTTGAAATGCTAATTGATTAGGATTAACATTCAACTTATCTTCAAAATCATTGTCGCACAAATGAACCTTCAAATATGATTTACACAATGATATGAATGATGGAGAATTAATTTTTTCGTAATGCTTCATATATTCCATACGTATTTTATGTAATTTCTCAGCTTCTTCACCCTCGGCTATCATTTTCTTTCGACCAACCTTATTTTCAGAGTAATCGATGTATTTGCGGATTTCCAAAATGATGTAATAGGCGGGGTCTTTAATACATTTCCATAATTGATTATCACCCAAAACCCACCAAACCTCATTACACAATTTCAAAGTCTTTTTAATAGTTGGTGCGATTTTTTTGGCGCATTGGAAAATATCTGTTAATTCATCCAAACTAATATCTAATGGAGGAGAATACTTTGCGCATATTTCTTTAAACTTCGTTTCATTGCTGATTTTGGCGTAATGATAAAATGTTGTAATATTAATACTTCCACCTTTACAATCATCCCATAGTTTATTCAATACATCACAGTCATAATCTGCCCCCTTACGATTTGATAATGAATGAGCAATTTCACGATATTCATTGCCCATTGAATGGAGCGCCCAAATAATTCTTTTCCAAACATCATAACATCCCTTTTTACAAATATAGTCGTCTGAAATAATTTCACTCATTTCTTTGATTTTTTCATAATCGGTTGTAGTATCCGCATTAATCGCGACAACAGAATTTGGACTTTTGGGTCGTTTTTTTTCTATTACCAACAAGTCCATCAGACTATCACTTGTAAAAGTCATTATTGGCTTATCGGCATTTATCATTTCAAGTGGCGCATATGAGCCCTGGCCGCAAAGCAACTCTACCTCGCCTTTTCCATCATTACTGAATTGCATCCGGGTTGATTCTGGAACAAAATCGCTCTCGGCGCGGATGAAAATATGTCGGCCATATGATTTGGTCATCGACTTGAAATATGGGCAATGAAACATCATATTATCAAAGCCTTGGCTATAGTCATTGGTATCGATATCAATGTGAAACACCTTTTTGGTATTAACACATAGGTGAGTAAAAAGTTCAGGTTGTGTTTTGTATAGGTGCTGTCTGGCCTTGATCAAATTCATATCTGAGAAATCGTGGAGGTCTGGTCTAATGAAGTTATAAAGTTTATGGTTTATCGGGTTCAAGTCTTTTTTGGCTCCATTAATGGTAAGGTTAATGGGAAACCATTCAATATCGTTGGCGTTACAGAAGTCGATTGTGTTGGAAGAGGTCATTTTGCTAAAGTCGGGGTTGTATATAATTCTATAAGATAATTATTTTAAGTAGTTTCCTTAAAATAATATTTATGGCGTTCAATTTTTATCAATCCAAAAGGATTTTCCTAAAGGTTCTGAATTCGACCAAAACGTCGTATTTCCTTTTCATAGAATTTCGACAAGATTCGCGATGTTTTTCGCGATTGTTTTCAATCCAATCGACTTTATATTGAGCGACGCGCTCTTTGTTTTTCTCGTTCCATTTTTTGGTTGCTCTGAGTTGTGCTTCGGATGCGGGCATTGTTCTGGTTTCTATATACTATACCTATATTTTTATATTGCTTTCATAAAAATATATATTCCTAAATAATTCCAAAAGCGGGGTTTCGCAAAATGGCGGATTGGATTCGGGCGTCCCTCGCCGCCCTCCAAGCGTCGCGCCAAGCGAGAGTTGCTTCGCGGGCTTCGTCAGCGGCGCTCTTATATGGCTGTGGAATGTGATCGCGCATAAGCACCTTGTAGCGGCACTTGGCCAATTCGGTAATCCATTCGGTTTTCTCGGTCTGGGTCATTCGATTCATTTCTCCTAAATATTATATAATACTATAATACATTTATTTAAGTGTTTTAACGAAAAGTAAAAAAGGGCAAGCGCCCCATCGTTATACAATTAATTAAGTTTATAAAAGCATTTAAAGACATAAATATATACACGGGGTTATAATACAAAATACAATTTAATTGGAATATCCATATTTTTTAATAGCCTTTTCAACAAAGCCGTCAGATTTCAAGGCTTCGCATTCCATCAAGCCACTCAATACCATATTCCAGTCGCCACAGGCATAGTAGAGATTATTAATATTATTCAATGCGTTTTTCAAATAGTTATGTGTAAAGACATCAATCATATATTCCGTGCTGACTGATGTTTCATCTCTCACATATTTTTTCCATTTTCCCATTTTAAATCCCATTGCAATTCCGGTAGTTTGGATAATCACAAATGTGATTACTTCGTGAGTCCAATGTTGGATATTAGCAACCATCGTTTCTTGTGCGTATTTTTGAGTGAGTGGATAATTCTTTCCAAAGTCGGCATACCATTCGCCACATTGTTTGCGTCCGATTGCGAAGGACTCTCTCGGAGCTTCGTTTTGCGTTTTAGATTGAGCGTTCGTCATTTTCGTTGTTAGTCATAAGCAGTTGTTTTAAATTATTTGCTCTTTATTATTTCACAAAAAAGGTGTTCAATTTTATGGCGCAAAAAAATCGACTTAAACAAATCGACACAATATATATAAGAATGGAGGAACCACAGAATAGAAAGGCTTATATGAAACAATATTATGAGGAAAACAGAGATCGGGTGCTACAAAAGTATCGAGAATTGTATGTTCAAAATAAAAAGGTGATACAAAAAATGATTCAAAATAAAACAATAATAGAGGTTGAAACGAAAAAGCGGGGTCGGCCGAGAATATACCACGATCTGGTTATCAAACCAAAAGAGAAGAAACCAAAGAAACCAAAGACGGCAGTCATCGAACGGAAGAGGAAACTGATTGAAAGGAATTTAGAGGAAATCCAAAAACGGGCGGACGCATTTAAAATATCCCTTCAATGTATAAATGCCGACAAAAGCGGAGAAAGCAAAATCAACGAGAGCGATTAATAAGATGTTTGAATATGAAATGAAGAATGGGTATTACTGGAACTGGGGCGACAGGCTTGACCTGAGGAATGCAGTGGATGTTCCACCAGAACAGGTAAAGATAGTGTTGAGTAGGGTTGTATCGAAATTACCTAATCTGGAGGCAGCCTCTAAGATTGAATAAAAAAACACCAAGTAATTAATTGGTGTTTTTGTGTGTGGGCGCTAATTTTGCCTTGGGGGAAGGAGCTCTTGTATTTTTGTTTTGTTTTTTTTGTCCCACATATTGTATTTATACTTTAATTTCGGGAGAATCCGCAAGTTTTGCTTTTTTTGCTAAATAGCGCTGTTTTTCATATTCTCTTTTATAATTTTTATAAGAGTCTAATTGTTGATATTGTTTATTGTATTGTTTCATATATTCTTTACGTTCTTCAGTTTGATTGTATTGTCGATTCCATTGTAGACAATATTCTTTGAGTTCCTCTTCTGTTTGATAAGCGCGAATCATATTCATCTGCGCATTATACTCGATCCTAACAGCTTCCTCAGCGATACGAGCCTGTGTTTTTGTTTCAACCTCTATTTCTTTAATCGGAACCATTGTGCAGCAATCCCATCCACCATTGTCTCGAATAGTTCTATACACCAAACAATTATGGTTGGTTTGAGATTCGTAGATACAACTTCTTTTATGAGCGGCCTTTCTAATAGTGAAATTCTGCGTTGAGCCGATGTAGATGAAATCCTTGATCTGAATCTTGTAAATGATGTATTTCATATTATAATATATCATTATGTATTTCTTTATATCAGTTTCATTCTTTCTCTCTGTCGTTAATCTTGATATACACCTTAGCCTGAGCAATAGAGCTTCCCATCTCAGACATCTCTTTGCTCATTGCCTCCGTCTCGCGCATCAAATCGGAATACTTAGAGGTTAGATAGAAATGTCGCAAACTATTCACTGACTTGGCGCCGCCGAACAAAGCATTCAATCTTTGGTTAAGAGTCACATTGGAAAGCGATTCGAGATTGGAATTGAATAACAGGTTATCTACTTCCTTGGGAATGAGGGCAACCCACTTCTTGAGAATCTTCATAAGAGCCGGCGGGATGTCGAGAGTCTGCTGACCTTTCAGTTCCTTGCCCATTTTGGTTGCGGTCTTATATCGGTTAAAGACAAAGCGGTTCTTCTTGAAGTCGATGTAGTTGTCTGTGTCGGGATTGTAGTTCTGATAAAGAAGTTCAACATAGTCCAACGCCCTGCGGGGAACGATGTGTCCGTAGTAGAGACTGAGAATAACATAGTTCTGAATATCCATCAGGTCGGGGACACGATGTGTCTTCTTCTTATACAGCACTTCAGCGTTCTGGCGCAACCGCTCAGCAATCTCATCAATCTCTTCTTTCGAAATCGAAGAGTTCTCAAGCTTGGTGGTCAGCTCAGACTTGGATTGTTCATGTTGGTATTCCCGGATATTCTCAAGCATCATCTTTTTGTAGCTTTCAAGCGGAGCGACAGCAACCAATGCTGCGAGGTATGTCTTGCGAACGTTATAAGGTTTCTCCTCTAAGAACTTCAGAATGTCTTCTGAGTGTTTGCTAAACATTGCGGCATTGGGTTTATCCATTGTTTTGAAAACGGCTTTGTAAATGCTTCGCAATAAACTGTTATATGTCTTGAGCGACCCGGCACTGATATTTGGTTTAGCTTTAGTAATGTCGTCTTTGAAATCCATTATATACTTAAGGGCGAAATTAATTTCTGTTTATATTCTATAATGAAAGTAGAGAGTTCTAACAGAAAGGGAAAACGGTATGTAGCAATATTCAAGTTCGGAAGCAAAGTTCATTTCGGACAGATGCTTGGGCAAACATATATCGACCACGGGGATAAAGCAAAGCGCGCAGCATATATCGCAAGGCACGGCGCAAGTGGGAGAGAGAACTGGGAGGATCCATATTCACCAGGCGCACTGAGCCGCTGGTTGCTGTGGGGTGACTCGACTTCGCTTGAGGAAAATATCCGAGCATACCGCAAACGTTTTGACGTGTAATATGCAGCGGGGGGCGCGAAGCGACCATACAAAGCGGGTTTTCAGGGTGGTTAAACGCTAATTTAAGCCAAAACTTTAATTAAACGACTCAAAAGTTAGTTAATAACTATATTAAAATATTTTAATATAGTCAGGGGTTAATTTAAACGGCCATTATCTTAATTAACCGCTTAAATTGGTGTTTAACCACTGCATAATTCCATTAATTCGCTCACTGCGTTCGCTCCGCTCCATTCTCACAGCGGATTTATAATATCAGAGCCATCCAAAACATCACGCTCAAATAATTACCTAAACCATAGTAAGTAAGTATAGTGCGCACCACAAACATCAGATCAATCGACATCAGCGTATTCACCGCAAATATCAGGCTGCCCGACGCACTCGCGGATTTCAAAAACCTATTAACTAAATAATCCTGAACATAACCAATCAACCACTCCTTAATCTCTCCAATTATTCAAAGCACCTTTCGCTTAAACCATTCAGCGATTCCCATCGCCGTCATCTTCCACGACGCCAACTTTATTACGTGGTCATTATCAATTAGGAAATCAATATTCTTGCTGAGCAACTCACAGTCAGCTGCGCTCAAGTTTCCAAATAGAGATGAATATATTTGAACGAGCAAACTCTTCTTATCGATCTTGAGTTTCTCATTTTTCTTTTTACCATTTTCGATTCCACTGTTCTCAATCATATTACATACGAGAGACAGGAATTCCATATTGTGTCTATCCTTCCGCACTTCGGTGGGTAGATCCGTGAGTCTTTGTAAAATGCGCGAATGAACCTTGGCGACTTTCGCCTCCTTCCAAAGTCCATTCGCCGGTTTGAAGAAAGTAAATGCCGACATTATAACCTCTATTAAGATTTTATTTTACTCTATCTTGTTTATTTTTTTATAAAGCGGAAGTATCTCATTTTCATAAATATGGTTCTTAATTTGTGGGTGAGGTTCTAAATAGTATTTCAAACATAAATCACTCAGTTGGTTTTCCAGGGCAATTTCAATAATTGAATCGACGTCCATTATATTAATAGCGGATATAATAATAAACTGTATAATTGAATGGGCGATTTTCCGTGGCGGTTCTGTCGAATCTTGGTAATATACCGGTGTTAGTATCTACAGGGTCAGCTGTAATTCTATTACGCGATACGCATTCACGAGTAGCACCACCTGATGTAGTATTAAAATATCCTTCGTTCGATGCGTAGAGCGGATTCAATACTGCGTCCTGCTGTGCTGTTCCAACTGCTGCGCCACCATAAGTAACACCACCGACTGTTTGCGTTGAAGCACCACGAAGAAAGGCTCCAAGGAAATTGGGAACATTAAATGTGGTTAAACCATTACCTGCTCCAAATGTAGTATTAATGGCTGCGAACAACCGGGCATATGTTCCAACTCTATTAACTGCTTGACCGTTACAATATAAAAACCCTGCTGGAACAGTAGCACTCACAGTTGTAATAATGGTTGCGGTTGGCATCAGATTAAAAGTATTATCTACATTGATAGTTGTGTTTCCATTGATTGTTGTTGGACCACCTATCGTTGTCGTGCTTGATGCGTTTCCGATGTTGGTCGCATTTGAACCAGTAGTATTTATATTTGTAGTAGATGTTGTGGTCACAGAAGTATCACCGCGAAGTGTTAGAACCGCATCGCTTCTTACAGTTAGAGAAGACGCATTGCTATCTATTGATGATGTTCCACTATCAACTCCCAAAATTACGATACCTTCTGTTGCTGAACCTTCACCAATTCTGATGTCATATCCGCCCGTTGATTGTAACCTCATACAATCATTTGTCGTTACAGCAGATATATGCTGGAATGCGGGAACCGCACTCGTTGATTCAGTTGTCACTTTGAATTGGTCGCAACCAGTAACATTTACATCTTTTCCTGTTCCCGCGTCAATCTCAATATGACCTGTTGTTGTTGTTATGGTTACATCGCCAGTCGCATTTAAATCAAAAGTGGAACAGTTGATTTCCGTTTCCTGTGTGCTTGTTAAAGTTATTGTTGTTGGAGTATCAAGTGTGATTGCTGATGTCGCATTGATATCGAGTGTATCACAATTGATTTCTGTTTCCTGTGTGCTTGTTAAAGTTATTGTTGTTCCAGTATCAATTGTGATTGCTGACGAAGCATTAATATCTAAAATGGAACAATTGATTTCTGTTTCACCTGTGCTTGTCATTGTAGTAATAGCACCTGATGTCAAAGTAATATCTCCCGTTGTTCCTTCAATGAATACAGACCTGTCTGATTGAACGTAAAAATCTGCAGCACCATTTATTCCCAAAAGCAAATCTTGGTCCGTAGCAGAAGAGATTTGAAATACCCCGCTTGTCGGATTAGTTAATATTACATCGGGCTGTGCCCCTGCTCCTGTTCCTGTAATCGTTATTCCTTGTGTATCAAATGTAGTCAGCCCCGTTACATTTATATCCAGTGACGCACAATTAATTGTAGTGTATGCTTCTGAGGTAAGTGTTATATCACCTGTTGTTGATTCTATACCAATATCAGTTCCTCTCAGATTAACATCTCCATTATTCGATCTTATTAATATATCGCTGTTCGCATTGGTTTCTGTCAATGTCATACCTCCTACAGAATTAATTGTGGTTACACCCGACGCATTTATATCCAGTATCGTGCAGTTGATTTCAGTTTCACCCCCACTGGTTAAGGTGGTTGTTGTCCCTGATTGAATCAAGGTTGAGGTGGTCGCTTGAATATTAAGTCCTGCACTTAGAGCATTAATAGCTAGTCCACCACTTTGAATCGTCATGGTGCCTCTATTATCATCTACTCCATTTCCTAATTCTTGTATGATTTGTCCATCATACTCATTCGCTCCTGTTGTATCCCCCAGCATATCAATTCTAACAATATTATTCGGAGCATCTTTTACCAGTGCGATTTCCTGTGAAAATCCAGTTGTCTTCAAAAACTTGGCGGATGGTGTGAATCCGATTTCGGCCGCCGAGGTCACTTGTTTAAGAAGGGTTCTTGATGTCCCGGCTCCATCCCCAGCATACCATTGGAACGCCGATCCTGCTACACCATCGATTTCCGCATTCAAGAACTTCTTTGACGCCGCACCCGAGTCCGTCCAGAAGCCAAGGTAATCATAATCGTTGCCTGTTGTATTATCATAAAAAACCAACTTCTTACTTGCGGTTAAGGTATCGCGTGTTATGAATTGTGTCCCATTTGTTATTGTGAAATCATTAGTAACCTCTGCGGTGGTATTTATCAACAATGATGAAAACTGTGATGTGCCCGCACTTGATGTGATTGCCGCCGATGCTGAGAGTCCATCATCAAATGTTGATGCTGAACCTGTATTTAATGTAACTGCTCCACCCACATTTACCTTTGTTGAAAATGTTGTTCCCGTAAGAGATCCCCAACTTTGGTCTGTCGTTTTCACTTCTAAATCATCGATGCGGTTATCAATGTCGTTGTCTTCTCCTTGAAGCGCAGCAATCTGTGCGTCTTGAATCGCTTGTGAGGCATTATTGGTTGTGATATACGCTGCTAACCCCGCTGCCGTCGTAGTTGCTAATGCGAGGGCGCTGTATGCAACGGGGCCATCTGTTGCCGGGCCTGGTGGGCCTTCTGGGCCTTCGTCTCCCTGCGGACCTATCGGACCTTCTTCTCCCTGTGGCCCTTGGGGGCCTTGGGGCCCGGCAATATTATTCGCGACTTGTTGAAGCGTTATAATCACACTCGGGGTTTGCGGGCGAGTCGGTGATGTTCCTGCCGCATCGAAGTGTAGAGACAAATCCAAATCTGCTGACGCCCACGCTATTTGAATATAATCATTAACACCCAAATTGACCATAAAATTCAGCGCCGCAATCAGTTTATCATTATTACCTTCTAATGAAAAAATACTGTTTGAGTCCGGAATATTGACGCCGTTTTTCAAGAACCATACACTCACATCATCTTTGCCTGCATCCGTTTTATCAAACTGCGCCGAGAACTGAACATTATATATGCCCGCATTCAAAACCTTTATTTGAGACGATGTCGCGCCTATTTGAACTTGATTATTACTGGCGTCACTGTTATTCACCGTCATATAATTGACGCTTGTTGCGCCGGCATTTGTTTGGTCAGACGTGCTCCAAAACGCCCCCCAGAATCCAAGCAATCCCAATTCCGCTGTTATACCATCGATTTGCTGTTGTATTGTGAGGTTGGTTCGCAACCCCTCTAACATATCAAATTGGAGGTCGCTTATATCCGGGTCAGATTTAGTAAGAATATCCGTATTTACCTCATCCGCATTAATAGCACTGAGATTCGATAAATAATTGTAAGATGTGAATTCTAAATTGTTAATGCTCATAATAAAATATACTGATATTTTATAATGCCGACAAAAACTCCTACCAATCGGAACACCAACTATAATCATATTGAGGTGAAAACCGATTCCATCGTTTCGATGCTTGACCAACTCTCTAAACTTGGTGTCTTGAAATCGAAAAAGAAAAAAGCACGTCGAGTTGCCCCTCCCGATTCCATTCGTCAAAGTAGTGATTTGGTCGGTTATACGAAAACCATTCCGAATGTTTTTCTTGCGCCTCAGGGTGCTTCACCCAGTCAGATTGAGGATATTCAACGTCGCAATGATGCCGTCGTTGCTGCATTGAGAGCCGAGGTTCAACAACAACGTTTAGAAGATATACAGACTTCCCCTCAGGTTTTTTCAGCAATGGGACGTTTCCGCGGTTCCCCCCCACAACAATCAACCGGTTTCCAACAGAGCGCATCTGTAATTGAATTGCCCGATGTAAAAGAAGAGAGTTTCAAACAAAGTATAAGTCCGGACGCACCTCCTCACGAAGAGAAAAGGACAACCGAAGTTTTTGCGACGGAAGAAGAAGAGAGTGAATTGCCGGAGGGTGTCGCATTTGCCGAGATCGAAGACGAACCTATTACGGTTCAGCAGGAAACACCTTTAACTGGTGGCGGCAGTTTTCAACCGATTGAGAAAATTCGCGAGGGGATTCCACGCAGCGCCGATCTTAGAAATAAACGTGTTATTGTTGCCGCCGATTTCGGATTGCCCGCACCCCCACCAGAGAGGGGCACCACTCGCCCTCAGATGGAAGAATATTATCGTATGTTAGCCGACAGGACTCAAAATCCCATTAATGGTGCAATTCTTGGAAGCAAAATCAAAATGTTTAAAGCTATAAATACGATATTGGATGAGTATAATCTTCCACAATAAAACATCTTCCTATATTATATAATGTCTGAGTTCGTTGAAGAAAACGTCCGAGAAATATTTTTCGATTTAGAAAACCTTCCTAATTCCCTCATTTTTGCGCTTCCTGAGAATAATTTCACTTATACCCCTAATATGTTTGCCGTTAATGAACATTTGAACATTGAATATTATGAGAAGAGGTTTGAGCGCGCATTCCCTGGGTTATTGGAACAGTTTCCGTGCCTCTATTATATGGTCGAGGATTGGCGAAATAACGCAATCAAATTAACCCCTTTAGAAGAGATTGAAATTAAGGCGAGTGCCGCCCCACTTTGAATTATATGTATATTATATATATAATGCGAAACAGTTCAACACCAAGACCAACACTTTACGATACTTTGAGGGTGGGTTATTTACCTTCTGAATCGAAACAGGGCAGCGAGATGGCCAAATACGGCTACCAGATCGACAAGGGACTCAGCAACGACAATCAGCAGGTTTATTACAACCCTGAAACCAAGAAGCTCCTATACAACGTGACCGGATCGCATACTGTCGGCGACTGGGTGAATAGCGACCTGAAATTGGCTTTGGGAATTAAGAAGAACGCCGGCAAACCCATCATCGAGCGCGGCATTGAGAAATTGTTGCCTGAATCCTGGAGAAAGGGATTTGACCGTGGATATGAAAATGTTCTCGGTGGATTCAAGGATACTGACCGTTACAAACAGGCCGACGAAACTCTGAAAGCCGCCAAAGCGAAATACGCCCCCGCCGAGACCGCCATCACAGGGCATTCCCTCGGTGGCCGCATCGTCCAGGACATCGCCAAGAATAGTGATAAAGTTTATGCGCTCGACGCAGGTTCAACAATTGGTCAATCCGTGAAGGGCGGGCCAAACCGCAATATCTTTCGAACCGCTGGTGACGTCGTATCAGGAACAACCGCATGGAACCCCGCTGTGAAAACACTCGCAAATCCACATACCAGCACCATTTTGCCCGCATTATTGAGCGGCGACGTCAAGAAGGTTGCGCTTGCGGGGGCCATCGACGCTTTTCACGCACACAATGTGGAAAACATTAAGGGATCCAAAATATTTGTTTAATTACATTTTCACTCCTACGATTGTAAATGTGAAATTGCCTAAGAGGGGTCTATCAGGGGCGGCGAAAGCACCAGCATTTAAGGTAAACGCACTTAGTTTCAAATCCACCACATTTTTGGTTTTATAAAAAGTTGTCATAAGTGATGCCATTGTTCCATTTGATACGACCTCATTCGCATTTACAAATGTTGATACTGACCCGAGTGTTGCAGATTGGTTCTGTCGTCTTGTATTTGTCAATGATAATTGGGGTATGAAATCAAATCCTTCTATTTCAAGACGATAACCTCCACTAGAATTAAGCGATGTCGTAAAAGAAGTAGTTTGGGTTAGGAAGATATTGAAACGGTCATATTTATCCCAAAAGGATTGACACAATTTTCGTATATCAATGTTTTTCAGGGTAAATGTGGTGTAGTTTGTATCACGCACTCCCAAGTTGGTTTCCGTCGTTGTAAGTCCCCACGGGTTGATATTGAGGGTCGCCTTTTCCACCTCGTAAATGGGTTTCACGAAAAACGCTATTTGAATGAATGGTCTTGTTAAAGAAGTATAGCCTGCCGCAACAGTTGGACCTGTATTTTCGCTATTACGAAACGCAATTTTTAGCGGGACATTATCATTGTCTTTTTTGAACTGCACCGGGGCAACTGGATAAGCCATATTAACGAAATATGAGGTGGTGTTTATTGGATTTATGATTGTTCCTATCAATGCGTTTTCAGTTGATAAATTGAGTTGGTCCGTATTGTTACTTTGTTTTGTTCCATTATTTACAAAATTGAGTCCGCTCATTTGAACGGGTGTAATACGAATATCACCTGTGTTTGCTCCTGTTCCATTTATAGATGACATAGCCATTTGTATTTCGAAATCATCGTGTTTATCCCAAAATAAATTACACAATCTTCGCATGTTGAAATCGGGATATGAATATTCAGTTCTATCAGCACTTACAATTCGTTTTATTGAGTTTATTGAGGGTGCTGATGGTGTAGAATTGAATCCATAAAAAGCACACTCATTCATTTTTCCAGCAATCACTGGTTCAAATAGAAAGTGAAACTCAACATTATTGAAATTGTTTCCAGCAGCATATACACCAAACTCACTCGCATTAGTGAAATAACTAGACGCCAAAGCAAACTCAAAGTTTTCATATCTGTTTCCTTTTTTGAAATTGAAAGACCACCCTGTATTTATTATTAATGGATTTAATGCTGCTGTGGCAGGTGTTAAAAACGCATAGACAACTGGCACCCATTCTTTATTCATATTTGACCCTGTTGTTTCATATATCACATTCGACCACTCTAAACCTCTCAAATTGTATGTTATGTGTCCTTGCTGTGTGAATGTGGTTGCCACAGCCCCTTCTACTGAATAAGATACCACCTTCAATGCGAACTGGTCGTATTTATCCCACATCTCTCCCATGACATTTTTCATATCAATATTGTTAAATGTGAATGCCGTCTTTTGCGCGTTAATCGTGCATGGATTAACCGTCGATTTCGTAGATAATATAAGTGAAGCACTGTCTGATAGCATTTATATTATCCGGATATTATTCTTTGACGCCGACTACTGAAAATGTAAAGGTTTGCGCGTTTAATTGGACTGTTTGGATTGACCCCCCACTAGCAGAACACCAACAATAAAAGGTTAAACTAACATTCTCACTCTCGGGTTTGCGAAATGTATTAATAGACATTGGTGCTTCTCCATATTCACAATCATTTGTAAAGGTTTCAGTATAAAAGAATTGCTGTGTAAATCCGTTTCCTTGTTTATATCCTGTTGTGACCCGTAAGTTATTTATAAATTGAAGACCTTCCATTTCATACCACATACGACGGGTTGCGTCGGTCATTGTTGCCCCTGTCCCTTGCATTCCAATTGAATTGCATATCAAATTAAACTTGTCATATTTATCCCACAAACTGCCTAAAATATTCCTCATATTGATATTGGTAAATGTAAAAACATTAAAATTAGCATCTCTTGACCCAAACTGATTTGATGCGGCAGCACCCCCAGCTGGTAAAATGGTTCCGCTCAATGTGAAATTAACCTGCTCGTTTTGATACAACATTGTGTATGGACTTCTATAAATCTTAGTGTCATCTATCGGCACAAAAGCCAAAAAGAAAACACGCTGTGTTATTGTTGCTGGTATACCTGATTCATTTACAAATTGAAGCGTCAATTGGACATTGTTCGCATCGGGTTTTATCATTACAAATGTTCTCGTGTTTGAGGAGCGATTAAATTGGCGCGGGTAATTACCACCCGTAGCATATAGATTCTGTTCGTCGATCGCCGTTTGAAATCCCGGTGGTTTACCCTGATATGACGACTGAATCAGATTCAGACCATTTTGAAAAAGGGTTGTTATACCACCTAAAGTGAATGGATATGTATCATTGATATACATTTTGAAATACTTGTATTTCGTCCACAGCGTTTCGCCAAGAACTATTCTCAAATCAAAGTTGAACGTCACAGTCATATTATCGGCACTTATTACTCCTGTTTTCGATGGGGTTGTTGTAAGTGACCCACTATTGAGCCATAATTTCGCTATTTCGATATCCATTATTATAATAAACATAGATTTTTATTATAATGTGCTAAACATAGGGAGGGCAAATACACCAGTCTTAATAGCGGGCATATGCAACGCCATTTTCCATTACAAGCACCTGATCGTAGCAGGCAAATGCGGTTTGGAGGGCAGTGATAGCACCAGCAGAGTAGTAATTTACGATACTGTAGATATCAGATGTGTTAGTGTTCGTGCCGTTAAAAATGGACTGTCCGGCAGTGCCTTGATACACCTCAGTGTCGATTCCAATGACGAAATCACCGGATTCAGTTGTAGATGCGGTATTGATATTGGTGACCGCAACAGGGGCATCGAGAGTGTATGCCGACAGGGTGATACTGGGCTGGTTCTGTAGGTCAGCAATTGAACCAAAGCATTTGAGAGCCTCTGAATACATCTCGGCGTGGGTGATAGGTGCCGTCGATGGGAGGACGTCGGCGCCAATTCTAAAAAGTGGGCCGCGATTGACGTTAGCGGTTCCGTTTCCGAATGCGCAGTGAGACATAGGGAACTGAGAATCTACGCCGGTGGCGGCATTGCTTCGGGTCGCCACCAAGAGGCATTTCAATGAACTGAACTTGGCGGGGATGGGGAAAGAAACCTCAGTTTGGGTAGCAGCAGGGATGGTGGCTGAGTTGGTGTATGATCTCCAACTGGGCAGAACCATCTGCATGGGGCTTGAAGAACCGGCCTTGATTGCCTGGACGGCGGAATCGGGCAATTCCAAGAACTCTCCACAGTAATTCACCTGACTAATATTGTAAGAAGCAATTGTTCCGCCTCTGTTCATCAGTGCGCGAGCAGCATTCGATTGTAAAACGATCTCTAATCTTAACGGTGCAGCGGTGAGCTCGAAAAGCGGCAAATACTTAGAACCGGCCAGGGAACCAACGACAGAAACCAAGTTGATGGCGAATGGGAAAGAGTGAGTAGCAACGCCAAGAACGCCGAGAGCGCGGCCTCGATTGACGGAGGCAGCATTCAAGACATCACCAGCAGCGGCGGCCTGTAAAACGGAATAATCGGGGTTGGTTCCAGATGTTACAGCAAAGCGGCCCTTAACCGAATCTTCGGGAACCTGGTAATCGTAGAGGATCTTGCTTAATTGATGGTAGTTATCAATATCCTCGAGTAAATTTGAGCCGTGAAAGACCACGGAATATACCACGCTATAACTAACAAGCATTTCCTCTTGTTAAGCGTCATACCTTTTTAAATGGGGTATGCACCCTCTCGGGTGGGACTAGACTATATCTTATGCGTCATCAGGTTGATTAGACCGTCATTTGACGCCCACAGGCATTTAGTCGTTGAACCGCCTTCATATCCTATCATAACGGACTTAGAAGACTGGCTGCGGATTGCCCTATAATATGAAACTTATTACTATACCTTATGTTGTTAGCATAAGCCACCATAATGTTTCCACTATGGTTTAGTATTTCATACCTTGAGGGGTTTCCCGCAATTTGGATGTGTTGCCCTAAATAGGACTTGCTCATCTTTTGGATGAACATTTATTCGCACCTTTACGAATTCTCTGGATAAAAGCGTGGAAGCCACACGACTCGAGTGTGGTAGCAGTGGTGGCCGAACTGACGACCAAATTGAGGGTTCCCTTCAAATAGGACTCGGAGGGGATAAGGGCAGTGTTGGCTCTCGTGGGCAAATTGATAGTGATTGTCTCAGATTGCGCAAAAGTTGTGCCGCCTTGCGGTTGTATCTGGGATAAAAATCTTCGTGCAGGTGCGGACTCAGTTTTCGACTGGAATTTCAGGTTCTGGGGTAAGGACATTGTATAAACTTATTAGAGATAATAATTTTATAAAAACACGTTTAAAAACGATTTATCGTTTTCTTTCTAAACCACCCGAAACTTTTCTTTGAAGCGCCTCTTCAACTTTTTTGGCGGTGGGGATTTCATTAAAGGGGATTTTGTGACCCATCATTGCCGAACCCATCGCGAGTTTGTGTCCCATCATCGAATTTCCTAAACTTTTCTTGTGTCCGAGCATTTATATTGTATCATTAGAAAATAAAAGGGGAGTGCCTCACCCGCCTTAAAAAGGAAAGGGTAAGGGAAATGTAGTTTGCCCTATTTAGTCTCGGAAATCTACACAATCGATTTGAAGGCACATCTGGTAATTGATTCCATTCATATCAACCAACAGACCATTATTATCAATGATGCGGATTTGTATCTCATCCAATTTATTCACATACAAATTCGTTCTGTAATTGTTTGTATTCTCATATGTAATTATGCTAAACGGAGACACCCCCACTGGAATTGTTGCTAAAATATTCTGATTATAAGGTTGAGCAATATTCACATTGTAAGTAGGAAAATTCACCTCTATATTCAGCGCCCTTATTTGATTCAGATTCACACAGTCGCGACTTATGAGCGTTCGACTCGACGACGTTGTATTCGTTGATTTGCTAAAGCCTATCACGTGGTTAAATGACCCCGCATATATAATGAATTCATTTGTAGTATGCGTTATTGTGATTTTCGCCGTAATGCTACTATACGTCAGCGTATAGGCCGACCCCATCTGTGATTGTAAAAGCGCAACCAGATTGGTGACGTTATAATTACCCGGCGGCACGGTGTATTCGAATACCGACCCAGTAACCACACCCCACGAAAATGTATTGTCCTCACTCGTTATGCTATAAAATGAATACGGGATGCTCGCATTTTGAAGCGACAAGTAAATATGATGGCCGTCGGGGATTTCTATCACCGGCAGATTGTAAATCGCATTTGCTATATTATCATTCACATATTGTGTAGCATACCGGCTATTCAAGTATATTTGTATCGATTCGCTTTTCATCGGCATAGTTTTATATTATCTTGAGATTTTTACAACTATTTATTGGCGATAGTTAGAGGATTGCCGTTTTTATAGAACTTTTCTTCAAACAGATCGATGTCTAAATGATTATACGGCGCATCAAACACATAGTCATATAATTGTTTCATCTCATCTTCTTTCATTTTAATGAGCTCTTTGGTAATTGTTGCTAATTCTTCCTTATTGCGAACACCGTTAAAGATACTTGCCCACGTAAGTTGCTTCCTCAAAATTTTTGGAAAATAGAGGTATGACTGAACCGTGAATATGAATGAACAATTCAAATGGCGCGCCTTGATTAGCATTGAGTTGAGTTCGCGCAGCAGCGCCTTGTCTTTCAGGTTGTTTGCGAAATCGTCTATAATTACCAACGTATATTCGTTTTCATCGTCATCATCACGCGACTCTTTGATTTCCGTCAATTCATCTTTCAGTTTCATCAGTTCTTCTTGATCAAATTCGTGATGCACTTTGTCGTGGTTTTTAAATGGGTGATTCGCCACGCTGAGAAATGACGCCGCAGGGCAGTAGTAGTGGATATGATGGAATTTTTTTTTATACACCGTCTTCATCTGGTTTAAAAGGAAACTCGATTTCCCCGATCCACCACTACCTATGTAGAGGGTAATTGCTCCATTTCTTCGCGAGAAACCAACGGGAATATCAGGCACGAATATATCCATAGTCTCCTTAATTGGTTTGGTCTTAGGCACCGCTTTATTGGTTTCCTCTGTTATTAAAAGGGACATTCTATATACATTACGGAAACATTTAATTAAGCATTTAGGGCATTTTTTTATCTCCCTCTATATTATAATTATAATGAGCAACAAAAATGAGTCTGATGATGCAGCGGATGACGCCGGTTTGACCAAACAAAAAAAACCACGCAGCGAGGCGCAAATCGCAGCATTCGAAAAGGCGAGGGCGATTCAAGCCGCTAAACGTGATGAGAGGCAGGCTGCAGCAACCGGGCGAGCACCTGATCCAGACAAAGAGCGCAAGAAGATTATACTGCAGGCCGTCAAAGAGAAACTTAATGGTGAGCCTAAATCCAAAGCCCCGCCTGTGGTTGATGAGACCACCGAGGAGGACGTCAGCGAAGAAGAGGCAGCAGCCCAACCCAAGAAGGCCGCGAAAAAGGCCGCGCCTCCACCCCCACCCATCAAGGCAAAGAAGGAACCCAAAGTCGTTTATGAGGAAAGCAGCGAATCCGAGGAGGAGGTCGTCATCGTCAAGAAACGCAAGAAGCCAAAGAAGAAGACCATCATCATCGAGGAATCCGACAGCGAGGAAGAAGAACCCTCTCCCCCACCAAAAAACGTTGCGATTCCCACCCGAGATACTAAGTCGCAGATGAACAAGTCGATGTTTAAGGTTCATACACCAAAGGTCGATGCGCCACCCAAGCCCATTTATTATTTCGCGGACTAATAGGGCAAACTACGTTTTCCCTCGCCCTTTCCTTTTTTCCTCCTATTAGGGCAAACTACGTTTTCCCTCGCCCTTTCCTTTTTTCCTCCTATTATATATAATGGAATCCAACGACCCACACGTCAATGACCTCGAATGCCGCGAACCCGCACCTATGTCCATCGACCGCTCATTTAGTATCGTCGATTACTACAACAAAGAACAGCAGAATTTTAAAGCTGTTTTAGAAATTGTTGGTGTGGCCGCGATCTTAACCATCCTTGGCTTTTTCATTTACCAGATTTTCAAATAATATCATACTATCTTATAATGCCGTATAAAATAGTTCGCATCAGATATCGATGGTTCGTCGTTGATTCCGCCTCAGGAAAACGCTTTTCAAAAACAGGATTTACAACCGCTGCAGAAGCACAGCGACAACAAGTCGCAATCGCATTAAGTGAGTCAGCACGCAGCGGCAAACCAGCGTCATACTACTTCGAGTAGCCGGGGAATTCCGTTTAATTAAGGAGAGGGAGGTCCGGTTAAGGGAGAATGCCCCGGCACGCCGGCACGCCCGGCACGCTGTTTTGCACCTCCCCTAAGAAATACCCTCATAAGAGAATACTTTGTAAAATAGCGT
>JGI25907J50239_1000061_pt1 | contig 23253 bp, 23 predicted proteins | sample LauGreSpBDMM15SN_2_FD_50239 | JGI IMG/M metagenome (IMG submission 50239) | reverse complement strand
TAACATTTAATGGCAACGACAGCAAAAAACACAGAATCAAATTCCACAGAAAGTTTCGCAGCTCTATTTGAAGAAAGCATAGCGCTTCAAGAAATGCGCTCNGGCGAAGTAATTACAGCAGAAGTTATATCTATTGATAATGACTTTGTGATTGTAAACGCAGGGCTTAAATCAGAAAGCGTTATCAAAGCAGAAGAATTCCTTAATGACCAAGGCGAACTTGACGTTAAAGTGGGTGACTTTGTTAAAGTTGCAATTGAAAAATTAGAAGATGGTTTCGGCTCTACAATCCTTTCAAGAGATAAAGCGAAGAAAATGCAAGCATGGCTTGATCTTGAAGATGCAATGAACGAAGGTACAGTTGTCAGAGGTTTTGTAAGTAGTCGTGTCAAAGGTGGCTTGAGAGTTTCTGTAAATGGAATCACAGCATTCCTTCCAGGCTCGCTCGTTGATGTAAGACCAGTTAAAGACACAACACCATTCGAAAANAAAGAATGGGATCTTAAAGTTATTAAAATTGATAAGAAAAGAAACAACGTGGTTGTTTCAAGAAAAGCAGTGATGGAACAATCTTCAGGTGCGGACAGAGATGCTGTTATTGGCACACTTACTGAAGGTGCTACTGTAAAAGGCATTATTAAAAATATTACTGATTACGGTGCATTCGTTGACTTAGGTGGCATTGATGGCTTACTTCATATTACTGACTTAGCATGGAGACGCGTAAAGCATCCGTCTGAAATTTTAAATATTGGTGATGAAGTTGAAGCTAAAGTTCTTAAATTTGACCAAGAAAAAAATCGTGTTTCATTAGGTTTAAAACAACTCGATGATGATCCTTGGAAGGGCTTATCTAGAAGATATCCTGTAAGTACACGTCTGTTCGGTAAAGTATCTAACTTAACTGATTACGGTGCATTCGTTGAAATTGAAGCAGGTATTGAAGGTTTAGTTCACGTTTCAGAAATGGACTGGACTAATAAAAATATTCACCCAGGAAAAATTGCGCAGCTCGGCGATGAAGTTGAAGTGATGATTCTTGAAATTGATGAAGACAGAAGAAGACTTTCATTGGGCATGAAGCAATGTAAATCAAACCCATGGGCAGAGTTCTCTGAAACACATAAAAAAGGTGACAAAGTTAGCGGCCCGATTAAATCAATCACCGACTTCGGTATCTTTATTGGTCTTGATGGCGGCATAGATGGCCTTATACACTTGTCTGACATCTCATGGGATAAAACAGGTGAAGAAGCTATCAGAAACTTCAAAAAGGGTGACGAACTCGAAGCGCTTATCGTCGCAATCGATGTTGAAAAAGAAAGAATTTCTCTTGGACTTAAACAATTATCAGGTGATAACTTTACAGGCTTCACAAAAGCTAATGACAAAGGTAGTTTTGTTAAAGGAACAGTTAAATCTGCAGATGCATCAGGTATCGTAGTAACTTTAGCTGATCAAGTCGAAGGCACAGTTGATATTAGTGAAGTAAGCGAAGATAAAGTTGAAGACGCTTCTACTGTTGTTAAAGTAGGCGACGAAATTGAAGTTAAAATTCTTAATGTCGACGCAAAAGAAAAAACAATACAACTTTCATTCAAGTCTAAAAATGCAGCTAAACCAAAAGCAGCTAAGAAAAAAGTAGAGGTTGAAGAAAGTTCTGATAATGCCGGCACAACTAATCTTGGCGCCTTATTAAAAGCAAAATTAGATAGTAAAAAATAATTAATCTTATGACTAAGTCTAAATTAATCAACTTACTTGCTAGCCGTTTCTCTCAGTTAGTCTATAAAGACGCTGAGTTATCCGTCAAAACAATTCTTGATGCTATGGGCGAAACGCTCTCTAAAGGTAAAAGAATTGAAATTAGAGGATTTGGTAGTTTCAGTTTAAATTACCGACCACCTCGTTTAGGCAGAAATCCTAAAACAGGTTCAAAAGTGGAAGTACCAGAAAAATATGTTCCACACTTTAAAGCAGGTAAAGAACTTAGAGATCGCGTTGATAAATAAGACTAAACATCATTTAAAAGCATATCTTCTTACCAGGGTATGCTTTTTTTTTGATCTATCAATTAATAGATATACAATAAATCAATTATGATTCAATTCGAATATTGGTGGCTCCTTGTTATCCCCTTCTTCTTTGCATTAGGATGGGTAGCCGCTCGCATTGATATTAAACAGCTCATGAAAGAATCCACGAGCCTTCCTGCGACCTACTTTAAAGGTCTTAACTATCTAATTACTAACCAATACGAAAAAGCAGTGGATGCTTTTATGGATGCAGTTCGTATTAACAATGAATCACTTGAGCTGCACTTTGCTTTAGGCAGCATCTTAAGACGTATAGGCCATATAGATCGAGCTATTAATATGCACTTAGATTTATTAGAAAATCGCGATCTTAATCCAGCCCAAGAAGAATCCGTCAAAGCAGAATTAGCGCAAGATTATCTTAAAGCTGGCTTATTTGATCGCGCTGAAGAATTATTCTTAAAGTTAGAATCTGGCAAATATAAACAATATGCATCTAATGCGCTCTTAGAAATTTACGTGAAAGAACGTGAATGGCAAAATGCAATCAAGATGGCGACAAAATTAGAAAAAGAATCAGGCGTGTCATTTAGATTACAAATTAGTCATTACCACTGCGAGATTGCACTTGATGGGATTTTAGATAAAGACAAGAAGTCAGCTTTTAAATCACTGAATGACGCACTCAATGCTCATAAAAAGTGTGTTCGTGCAAATATCCTACTCGGAGATTTAGATGCAGAAGATGGTGAACATAATAAAGCGATCAATTACTGGAAAAAAATTGAGTTTCAAGATCCAGAGTCTCTAGGTCTTGTAGCATCTAAAATACTTAATTCATTTGAAAAGCTCAAAAAACCTGAAGAAGGTTTATCGCTCCTAAATCTTTATTTTGAAAATTACAAATTAAGATCATTACTTAATGTGATCTATGAAGCGACATTAAAATTAGAAGGCTCTGAAATGGCTGAAGAACTTGCACGAAAAGAGCTTATAAGAAAACCAAGCCTCCAAGCCTTGGATCAATTATTTCAAGCACGCGCTATGAATANNAAGCAAAAGGAACAAGATATTCAGCTTATTCAACAAACTGTTCGAAATGCTATTGGTAATAGACGTTTATTTACATGNAGCGGCTGTGGCTTTAAAGCCAAGCAACATCATTGGCAATGTCCTGCNTGTAANGCTTGGGAAGCACTTCCATCAGAACCTACTGAGATGAATGAAATTAGTTAATGGCAGCAGCCCATAAAGTTACCGTAGCACTCGATTATGCAAATCTTGCAGATGCAAAGTCATTAGTTTCGCAACTTAATCCAAGAACATTGTAATCTTAAAGTCGGAAAAGAATTATTCACTGCAACCGGCCCTGCTCTCATCGAATATCTGCACAGTAAAAATTTCAAAGTATTTCTAGATCTTAAATTTCACGATATTCCTACCACAGTAAAAAAAGCATGTGAGGCTGCAAGCCATTTAGGAGTATGGATGATCAATGTGCATGCTTCAGGAGGAAGTATGATGTTAGAGGCTGCTCTAGAGGGTGTAAATAAAGCCAAACAATCACCTCTTCTTATTGCGGTCACTGTATTAACAAGTATGGAACAAAAGACTTTAGAAGAAATTGGTGTATCTAGAAATTTAGAAGATCAGGTTTTGCGTCTTGCGAAGTTAACAGAAAAAAGTGGGCTTAGTGGTATTGTCTGCTCAGCCAAAGATTTATCATTTCTGAAAAATCACTTTAACTCATCATTTTTATTTGTAACGCCAGGTATAAGAATGACGGATGATGTCGCGAATGACCAGATAAGAACTATGACGCCTTCTGAAGCCATTAAGGCTGGATCAAGTCACTTAGTGATTGGAAGGCCTATTACTCAATCAGAAAATCCATCAAAAACTTTAGAAAAGATTTACTAGAAATTAACCAAAGTTAATTATTTAATACGCATACCAGGTTTAGCGCCTTGATCTGGATATAAAACAAACGGTCCCTTCAGATTCATTGCTTGCGGCTAACACCATACCCTCGGATAAACCAAATTTCATTTGTCTAGGCTTTAAATTAGCAACCATAACAGTTAATTTTCCAACAAGCTGATCAGGATTGTATTTTGATTTGATCCCTGCAAAAACTTGTCTTAACCGACCATCGTTAATATCTAGAGTTAGCTTAAGAAGACTATCAGCACCTTCTACAAAAGAGGCTTCTTTAATAAGTGCCACTCTTAAATCAATCTTCATAAAATCATCTATCGAAATAGTTGATTGATCGTCTTCTACCTTTTTCGGGGGTTCAGTATGCTTGTCTAGCGATTCTTTATTTGATTCAATCATCATGTCGATATCTTTCTTTTCAACTCTAGTTAATATATGTTGGTACTCATTGACAGTAATATCTTTCTTATCAATATCTTTAAACGACGCGAATTCTTTTTCATTAAAGAATATTGCGATATCTTTCGTAAGCTTTGGAAGTATAGGTGTGAGATAAATAGAAAGTCTTCTAAAGGCTTCAAGACTTCGGCTACATATAATATGTAATTCTGAGCCAGGTTTATGTTGCGCCTCATCTTTTGCAAGTGTCCAAGGAGCTTTTGTATTCACGTACTCATTTGTAATATCTGCTACACGCATAATTTCACGAACCGCACGACCGATACTCCCTTGCTTCAAAACAAGTTTTAATTTCATTTTCTATATCCTTACATTTTTGCGAAATAGAAATATGCTCTTGGTCGGTTTTTGAATCATCAAGGAAAAGCTTACCTTCAAAATACTTATGAATAAANCCTGATGTTCGACTTGCGATATTAATAAACTTACCTACGAGATCACTGTTCACGCGAGATAAGAAATCATCCAAATTAAGATCAATATCTTCCATTGTGCTATTTAATTTAGCTGCATAATAATATCTAAGATAATCTGGATTTTTAATATGATCTAAATAACTTCGGGCGGTTATGAAAGTGCCNCGTGATTTAGACATCTTTTCTGCATTNACTGTAAGAAAACCATGAGCAAAAATCTTAGTAGGTTTTCTGTAGCCTGAAAATTCTAGTGTTGCGGGCCAAAATAGAGCATGAAAATAAAGAATATCTTTTCCAATGAAATGATAGAGCTCTGTTTTTGAATCTGCATTCCAGAACTCGTCAAAATTTATTTTCTTATCTCACAAAGTTTTTTAAAGCTCGCCATGTAACCAATTGGGGCATCGAGCCATACATAAAAATATTTCCCAGGTGCATCTGGAATTTCAAAGCCAAAATACGGTGCATCTCTTGAGATATCCCAATCGGCTAGGCCTGATTTAAACCACTCTTTCATTTTATTAGCGGCTTCTTGTTGAAGCGTTCCAGAAGATGTCCAGTCGGCTAAAAATGATTCACACTCTGAAAGCTTGAAGAAGTAATGCTCTGTTTCTTTTCTGACAGGCACTGCACCTGACACAGAAGATGTTGGGTTAATTAATTCTGTAGGTACATATGTTGCACCGCAAACTTCACATGAATCACCATATTGGTCTTTGGCATGACACTTTGGACACTCACCTTTAATAAAGCGATCAGGTAAAAACATTGCTTTCGCAGGATCGTAAAATTGCTCAATCGTTTTCGTATAAATCTTGTTGTTCTGTTTAAGTTTTTTATAAACAGTTTGAGATAGCTCAAGATTTTCAGGGGAGTTTGTAGAATAAAAGTTATCAAAATTAACAAAGAAATCAGAAAAGTCTTTTGAATGCTCTATATGCACTTTTTTTATGAGTGCTTCTGGCGTAACTCCTTCTTTTTCAGCCCTAAGCATAATAGGTGTTCCATGCGTATCGTCAGCACATACATAGTAAGCTTCATGGCCTTGCATCTTTTGGAATCTCACCCAAATATCAGTTTGGATATATTCAACTAAATGGCCCAAATGAATGCTTCCATTCGCGTAAGGCAAGGCTGATGTAATTAAGAGCTTTCGCATGAATTGAGAAACTTTATCGATTTAACTAAGTCCCTATTCTATCAAATGACGCCTTAACTAAGATAGGTTAAAATTACAGCCTCATGGCTTACACAGAAGAACAAATAAAAGANCTATTAAAGGACGTTGTTGATCCGAATACAAACGACAGCCTCGTTAATGATAAATCTATCAAGAGCATTTCAATTAAAGATAATGATGTTGATATCAAAGTCTTGCTTGGCTATCCTGCTAAAAGCCAACTGAATGACGTTAAAGATTTAATTGCCACTCAAATTCAAAAAGCACTACCTCAAATCAATTTAAACATTGAGGTTGATTTTAAGATTACTTCCCATGCAGCGCAAAAAGGTATCGCTCTTATTCCTGGTGTTAAAAATATTATTGCTGTCGCCTCAGGTAAGGGTGGTGTTGGAAAATCTACTACTGCTGTCAATCTTGCTCTCGCTTTATCAGCCGAAGGTGCTCGGGTTGGCATCTTAGATGCTGATATTTATGGCCCAAGCCAGCCACAAATGTTAGGGATATATACCAAACCGGAAAGTAAAGATGGTAAATCTATGGAGCCCGTCATGGCTCACAACATTCAAGCTATGTCGATTGGGTTCTTAGTTGATACAGAAACACCTATGGTATGGCGTGGCCCTATGGTGACAAGCACACTTGAGCAGCTCTTAAAAGAAACAAGATGGGATAATCTTGATTACCTTGTAGTCGACCTGCCGCCAGGTACCGGTGATATTCAGCTTACCTTNTCTCAAAAAGTGCCTGTAACAGGTGCCATTATCGTCACAACACCTCAGGATATTGCCCTTCTTGATGCTAGACGCGGATTAAAAATGTTTGAAAAAGTAAATATTCCAATTATTGGTATTGTAGAAAATATGGCCATGCANACTTGTTCAAAATGTGGCAATGAGGANCATATCTTTGGATCAGGTGGTGCCGAAAAAATGTGTAAAGATTATGGTGTATCTCTTTTAGGAAGCTTGCCTTTGGATATTAAAATTAGAGAACAGTCTGATAGTGGTAACCCAATGGTAGTGGCGGAGCCTGAAAGTAGTGCTGCAAAAACCTACAAGAAAATTGCTCGTTTAACAGCAATTAAGGTNTCTAAACTCGCTCAAGATTACAGCAATAAGTTCCCAAATATTGTGATTCAAAAAACCTAGCTTACGTTAAAACAAAATACATCTACACCATCATTGCAAGTGACAGTACTTGCGGGTATTGCATCTCCTGCCTTCCATTGATTTATCGCCGTTTGTTTTTCTATTCCGCTTACTAAAAAAAGTACAGATTTAGATCGGCTTAAACGTGCAGGAGACATTGATATTCTTAATGAGGGTGGTTTAGGTGCATCAAAGACCGCTAAAGCATCTAAACTGTTATCCCAGCTATGCCCGGGAAATAAGCTTGCAGTATGGGCNTCTTCGCCAAGCCCTAAAAGAACCAAATCAAAATCACCTAGCTGGCTTAATGTNTTATTGTATAAATGAGCACCCTCAACCGGTCCNAGTTCAGCAGGAATCACGTGAATGTTTTGCGCAGGTATATCGACATGATTAAGCCATGCTTCAAACGCCATAGTGCTGTTTCGCTCTTGGTGATTTGNTTCTAGACAACGCTCATCGCCAAAGTAGATCTGCCATTTATGCCAGTCTGCGCTGATGTTTTTAAGCAGTGTATAGACGTTTTTAGGTGTTGAGCCTCCTGCCAATACAAGATGGAATTGACCTCGTGCTTTAATTGAAGCCTCAGCAAGCCTTTCAACCCTATCCATAGCTGCCTGATCAAGGGAAACTTGGCTTTCAAATGATTGCCATTTAGTATTTTTTAAACTCATGAAAATCTTTCAAAATAATGAAGATTTTATATCGAAATCAATTCCTTGAAGGGGCTTGCGTTTGATATAATTTAACTTGTATCGCACTTTAAACTAATTTGCTTTAATCCAAAAGATTAAGTAATGACAAATCTTCCATAAAAAGGTAAAAAAATGAAATTAGCAATGATTGGTCTCGGAAAAATGGGTGGCAATATGGCTACTCGTCTCATTCAAAAAGGTATTTCTGTTGTAGGCTTTGACCGAAGTGCAGAAGTTGTAAAAATGCTAGAAGAAAAAGCAAAAATGATTGGTGCAACTTCAGTTGCTGATGCTTTAACAAAATTAGACGGTCAAAAAATCGTATGGCTTATGGTGCCAGCAGGTAACCCTACCGAAGAGCAAATCAATGAACTCATCCCCATGCTCAATAAAGGCGACATTATTATTGATGGTGGTAATTCAAATTACAAAGATTCTCAGCGTATCGGTAAATTCCTTGAAGAAAAAGGTATTGGCTTTATGGACTGTGGAACATCAGGAGGCGTTTGGGGTTTAGCAAATGGCTACTGCTTAATGGTAGGGGCAAAAGAAGAAGTTGCAGCAACCATGAAACCTATTCTCCAAGCATTGGCGCACGAAGATCGTGGCTGGGCTCATGTAGGTCCTGTAGGTTCGGGTCACTTCACTAAAATGATTCACAATGGTATCGAATACGGCATGATGGAATCATTTGCTGAAGGCCTTGAACTCCTTAAAGGGAAAAGTGAATTTAAACTCGATTTAGCGCAAATTACAGAATTATGGAAACATGGCTCAGTGGTAAGAAGCTGGTTGTTAGATTTAACCGCAGACGCCCTTAAAGAAGATCAAACACTCGATGAAGTTGCTCCTTATGTCGCTGACTCAGGTGAAGGCAGATGGACTGTTGTTGAATCCATCGAGCAAGGTATTCCAACACCTGTGCTGACGCTTGCATTACAAGTAAGATTCAGAAGCCAAGAAAAACAAGGTTATGGTTATAGATTGCTATCAGTTATGCGTAATGCATTTGGTGGTCATGTAGTAAAAAAAACTAAATAACTTTTATATCATCTCAAATTATCTATGACAAAAATTGATGACTGCACCCTAGTCCTCTTCGGTGCAAGCGGAAACCTTTCTAGAATAAAACTTATTCCAGGTCTTTTTAGGCTTGATTCTCTAGGTAGACTCCCTGAAAAAATAAAAATTCTCTCTGTTGGAAGATCTGACGTTAAAGAATCAGCATGGCGAGATGACATCAAGTCGATGCTTGATATTAAATTTAAAAAAAATTATGACGCAAAAGTTTTTGACCGTTTTATTGCTAGAAATTTTTATCACGCGAATCCTCCTGATGATGAAAATGCTTTTAAACGGCTTAGCGAAAGACTTTCTGATGCATCAACTTTCCCACAAAATTTAGCTTTCTTTTTATCCGTTAGACCATCTGACTTTGCGTCTATTGTTGATTTACTTGCAGGCGTTGGCTTAACAGATGAAAGCAAAGCCTGGCGTCGTGTTGTTATTGAAAAACCATTTGGCACTAACTTAGAAACAGCACAAGCACTTCAAAAATCAATCACAAAGCATTTAAAAGAAACACAAATTTATCGTATCGATCATTACCTTGGCAAATCTGCATTACAAAATATTCTGCTGACCCGCTTTGCAAATCATATATTTGATCCACTTTGGACACATGAACACATTGATCATATCCAAATTACTAATAATGAAACGCTTGGTGTCGGCGAGAGAACTAAATTTTATGATGCGACAGGTGCCCTAAGAGATATGATTCAAAGTCATCTTATGCAAATGCTTGCATTAACCACGATGGAAATACCATTAACATTAAGCCCTGAACATATACGTGCTGAAAAAATTAAGGTGCTTGAATCGATTACACCCATTCCACTTGATGAGCTTAAAAAACACACTTTTAAAGCACAGTATGGACGCGGAAAAGTGAATGATGAGGAAGTGAAAGGCTACTTAGAAGAATTAGAAGATCCGACAAGTGTTGTTGAAACTTATGCAGCACTGAAGTTCTACATCAACACACCGAGATGGAAGGGTGTACCTATCTATGTCCGGACAGCAAAACGTCTTCACGCATCTGATACTGCTATAGCTATTAAATTTAAAAAATCACCCCTTTCACTTCCCGATCAAGCCGATAACTGGCTCGTCATTAGTATTCAACCTAAAGAATTTACTCGCTTTGAAATTCAAACGAAAATTCCCGGACTCGATACTAAAGTAAGAACAGTCGCTATGGATGCTCCGAATAGAATTACAGGTGATGAAAGTGTAGATGCTTACGAGTCACTTCTCCTAAATCTCATGCAGGGTGATCAATCGTTATACTTGCATATTAACGAGGTAGAAGCATCCTGGAGGCTCCTTGATCCTGTGATTAAAGCCTGGAATGAAGATAAGAGCCCGGTTTTTACCTACCCTGCTGGAAGTCCTGACCCTGCTGAATCCAAAATCATTTTTGACAAGCCTGAACAATTTTGGCGTCAGAGTATTGAAATCGGTGAAAATAAGCTCTAAAGTAATGAAAATTTAAATTATTGGAAATCCCGTAGCGTCAAGATTGTGCAAACGGGATTTTTCTTTTTTAAGACAAGAAAATTATGACGATAAAATCAGATAAATGGATAAGAAAGATGGCTGAAGAACATGGCATGATTGAGCCATTTGAGCCTAAGCTTATTCGCGAGAAAGATAATCAAAAAATTGTGTCTTATGGCGCATCCAGCTATGGGTATGACATTCGTTGCGCTAATGAATTTAAAGTATTTACCAACATTAATAGCACTATAGTAGACCCAAAAAATTTCGATCCTAATTCATTTGTTGAATTTAACGGTGATTATTGCATCATTCCGCCTAACTCATTCGCACTTGCAAGAACTGTTGAGTATTTCAGAATCCCAAGAAGTGTGCTCACTATATGCTTAGGTAAATCAACATATGCCCGATGCGGCATTATTGTGAACGTGACCCCCTTCGAACCAGAATGGGAAGGTTATGTAACTTTAGAATTTAGCAATACAACCCCCCTTCCAGCAAAAATTTATGCAGGCGAAGGTTGCGCTCAAGTGCTATTCTTTGAGTCCGATGAAGTATGTGAAACATCCTACAAGGATCGTGGTGGAAAATACCAAGGCCAAGTAGGAGTAACATTACCTAAAATATAAAGGGTTAACATGAAATTTAACTTTCCCGTAGTCATCATTGATGAAGACTTTAAATCCGAAAATTCGTCAGGACTTGGTATTAGAGTTTTAGCAAAAGCGATCGAGAAAGAAAATTTTGAGGTACTAGGTGTTACAAGTTACGGTGACTTAACATCATTTGCTCAACAACAAAGTCGAGCTTCTGCGTTTATTCTATCGATTGATGATGAAGAATTTGTCGAAGAAAATCAAACTGCGCTTCAGCAATTAAAAAATTTCGTAGATGAAATAAGATATCGCAACGAAGAAATTCCAATATTTCTACACGGTGAAACTAGAACAAGTCGTCACATCCCAAATGAAATTTTAAGAGAGTTAAATGGCTTTATTCATATGCACGAGGATACGCCAGAATTCGTTGCGCGCTATATTGTCCGAGAAGCAAGAACATATCTAGATAGCCTAGCCCCGCCATTTTTTAAAGCACTCACTCATTATGCAGGTGACGGATCTTATTCATGGCATTGCCCTGGCCACTCAGGTGGTGTAGCTTTTCTAAAATCACCTGTTGGTCAAATGTTTCACCAATTCTTCGGTGAAAATATGCTGCGAGCTGATGTATGCAATGCAGTTGACGAGTTAGGACAGTTACTCGACCATACAGGCCCTGTAGGTGCTTCAGAGAGAAATGCAGCGCGAATCTACAATTCTGATCATCTATACTTTGTTACAAACGGTACATCGACATCGAACAAGATGGTTTGGCATTCAACAGTTGCTCCTGGTGATATTGTAATTGTTGATCGTAATTGTCATAAATCAGTACTGCATTCTATTATTATGACAGGCGCTATTCCAATCTTCTTAATGCCAACTCGAAATCACTTCGGTATTATTGGCCCTATTCCTAAAAAAGAATTTGAATGGAAAAATATTCAAGATAAAATTCAAAAAAATCCATTCATCACTAACAAAAAAGATAAACCTCGTGTATTGACCATTACACAATCCACTTATGATGGCATTCTTTATAACGTTGAAGAGATTAAAGAAATGTTAGATGGAAAAATTGACACACTTCATTTCGATGAAGCTTGGTTGCCTCATGCAACATTTCACGATTTTTATGGTGATTATCATGCAATTGGTGCTGATCGTCCGCGCTGCAAAGATAGCTTAATCTTCTCAACACAATCGACACACAAACTTTTAGCAGGGTTAAGTCAAGCATCTCAAATTCTCGTCCAAGATGCAGAAAAAAATAAACTCGATCGTGAAGTCTTTAATGAATCATTTCTTATGCACAGCTCTACCAGTCCACAATATTCAATTATTGCAAGTTGCGATGTTGCAGCGGCAATGATGGAAGAACCTGGGGGCAAGGCTCTTGTTGAAGAGTCATTAATGGAAGCGCTAGACTTTAGACGCGCTATGCGAAAAGTAGATATTGAATGGGGATCTGACTGGTGGTTTAAAGTTTGGGGCCCTAACGATTTATCAGATGAAGGTCTTGAAGATAGAGATGCTTGGATGTTAAATGCTAATGATCATTGGCATGGCTTTGGTGATCTCGCTGATGGCTTCAATATGCTTGATCCTATTAAAGCAACTATTATTACTCCAGGACTTAATGTTGATGGAGAGTTTTCTTTAGAGTTTGGGATACCCGCATCTATTGTTACAAAGTATTTGGCAGAGCATGGAGTTATTGTTGAAAAAACTGGGCTCTACTCATTCTTTATTATGTTTACGATTGGTATCACTAAGGGTCGCTGGAATACACTTGTTGCTGCTCTTCAGCAATTCAAAGACGATTACGACAAGAATCAACCTTTATGGAAAGTGTTGCCTGAGTTTATTCAGAAACAACCAAGTTATGAGCGCATCGGACTTAGAGATTTATGTACACAAATTCATGAAATTTACAAAAAACATAATATTGCAAGACTTACAACAGAAATGTATCTCTCGGATATGGTACCCGCAATGAAGCCTGCAGATGCATTTGCAAAAATGGCCCATAAAGAAATTGAACGTGTAGCGATTGATGATCTAGAGGGCAGAATTACAGCAGTTCTACTCACTCCTTATCCGCCTGGCATACCACTTTTAATTCCTGGCGAGCGCTTTAATAATATTATTGTGAACTATTTAAAGTTTGCGAGAGATTTTAATGAAAAATTTCCTGGATTCGAAACAGACAATCATGGATTAGTGAAACAAAAGATTGATGGCAAAGCGCACTACTTTGTAGACTGTGTTTCTATTTAGTATTTTTTTGGTAACTTACAAAAGAAAACTCAAGGCCATCGGCTGTCACATGATCTTCTCTTGAAAATTCAGTCCATTTTTCTTTATCAATCTCAGGGAAAAAAGTATCTCCTGTAAAGCTTTTCTTAATCTCAGTAACATACAGATGATCGACTAAGTCTAGCGCTTGTTTATATATATTTGAACCGCCAATAACAAAGACTTCGTTATCATTCTTTGAAATAGAAAAAGCATCCTCGATGCTGTGAACAACTTCAACACCCTCATAAGTCGTTTCAGTATCTCGACTAATTACGATATTTCGTCGGTGAGGAAGAGGACGGCCAATAGACTCATATGTCTTTCGACCCATGATAATGGTATGGCCTGTTGTTAAAGATTTAAAATGCTTTAGATCTTCAGTTAAATGCCATGGCAAGGTGTTGTTGACACCAATGACATGGTTAGAACTCATTGCAACAATAATAGATAACCTAAACACTAGACTGCGACAGGCGCTTTAATCGCGGGATCAGGTTCATAATCTTCTAAAACAAAATCTTCGAATTTAAAATCAAAAATACTTTTAACTTCAGGATTAATTTTCATGCGAGGTAAAGTTTTAGGTGTTCTTGATAATTGTTCATTCACTTGCTCCATATGATTAGAGTAAATATGAGCATCACCTAATGTGTGCACAAAATCACCAAGCTCTAATGAGCATACTTGCGCTACCATCATCGTAAGGAGTGCATAAGAAGCTATATTAAAAGGGACACCCAGAAATATATCTGCGCTTCTTTGATAAAGCTGACAAGATAACTTGCCATTCGAAACATAAAATTGGAAAAATGCATGGCAAGGGGGTAATTTCATTTTAGAAATTTCCGAAACGTTCCAAGCAGACACAATGAGTCTCCTTGAGTCTGGATTCTTTTTGATCGATTCAATGAGATCTGTAATTTGATCAATATGCTTTCCGTCAGATGTAGGCCAGCTTCTCCATTGGAAGCCATAGACAGGGCCTAAATTACCATTTTCATCAGCCCATTCATCCCAAATGCTCACACCATGATCTTTTAAGTACTTAATATTTGTGCTGCCACTTAAAAACCATAAAAGCTCATGAATAATTGACTTTAAGTGGACTTTTTTAGTAGTGAGTAGAGGAAAGCCTTTTGATAAGTCATAACGCATTTGATAGCCAAACACAGACATAGTCCCTGTGCCTGTTCGGTCATGTTTGACGTCACCATGATTTTTAACGTGATTCAGTAAGTCTAAATATTGCTTCATGGTCTTAAACGTTTTGCCTAATGAATTTTTTAACTTGATCCACTTGATTATCAAAAATCTCAAACTTTTGCGGAAGATCCTCTAAATGCTTTAATGATTCTGGTCTTTCAGGTTTTTGACCTATCGCTTCTACAACAGAATCTTCAAATTTAGTGGGCAAAGCTGTCTCAAGAACAATCATTGGGACATTCTCGTCTGTATGCTCATAGGCCGCTTTAAATCCATCTGCCGTATGTGTATCGATAATAATTTTATATTGATTAAAGATTTCTTTAATATAGTGAATACGTTCTTTATGTGTACTTGAGGATGATGTAAAACCAAAAGCTTGGATTTTTTCAAAAACACCTTCTTGATTTAAATCAAAATTACCACCTTGATCGATTGACTTCCATAATGCATTTAACTTTTTACTATCTCGTCCAATTAAATCAAAAATAAAACGTTCAAAATTTGATGCTTTGGATATGTCCATGGAAGGGCTTGATGTATGGAAGGTATTCTGTGAGTCTCGCGGCTTATACATACCTGTCTTAAAGAATTCATCTAAAACATTATTTTCGTTTGTAGCTACCACAAGTCTCTTAATAGGAAGCCCCATCATGCGGGCAATATGGCCTGCACAGATGTTACCAAAATTACCTGTAGGCACTGTAAAACTGACTTCTTCATTATTCTTTGCAACAGCAAGATACCCTTTAAAGTAATAAACGATCTGCGCTAAAATTCTTCCCCAATTAATTGAATTCACCGCGCCAATTTTAAAATCTCTTTTAAAATTTAAGTCATTAGAAACGGCTTTTACAATATCTTGGCAATCATCAAAAACACCCTTGATACTTAAATTAAAAATGTTAGGATCCTGAATACTAAACATTTGGGCTGCTTGAAAACGGCTCATTTTTTGGTAAGGTGACAACATAAAGACATTGATACCTTTTTTACCTCGCATTGCATACTCTGCAGCTGAACCTGTATCCCCTGATGTTGCCCCGAGAATATTAATTTCAGCATTTTCTTTTTGAAGCACATACTCAAAAAGATTACCGAGTAACTGCATTGCAATATCTTTAAATGCCAGTGTGGGTCCGTTTGAAAGTGAAAGAATATATAAGTTATCTTGAACCTTTAAAATAGGTGTAATGTCATCAGCTTTTTGCTGTGGTCTTGAAAATGCATATACTTCTTTTGTATATGTTTTATTGATAATCGCCTTTAAATCATCTTTCGGTATGTCATCTATAAATTTAGAAATAATGTGAAAAGCAAGCTCAGGATAGGTCATGCTTTGCATGCTATTTAAATCTTGGGCTGAAAATTTTGGGTAAGTCTCTGGAAGGTACAAGCCGCCATCAGGGGCAAGACCTCCTAACAAAATCTCTGAAAAAGAAAGTGGTTTCGATTGTCCACGCGTTGAAATATATTTCATAAAACCTTTATTTACTAAGCTCTTCTAATCTAATTTTAATAACATTCCCAATAGTAGCTGACAAGGATTCAATAGAATGAATCACAACATTGATATCTTTCTCAACAGCTAAATGACTTAATATGACAATGTCAGCTTCAGATTCATATTCTTTCGGTTCTTTTTGAAGCATTGCATCAATTGAAATTTTCTTATCACCAAATAATTTTGTAATTTCAGCTAAAACACCTGGCTTATCTGAAACTCTAATTCTTAAATAATAACCGCTGATCGCATCATCAATTTTATAGATGGGAATCTTATCAATCTTATTATCTTCAAAGCCATGAGGTGGCACATGAGATGATCTAGAAATATCAATAAGGTCAGCAACCACTGAGCTTGCTGTTGGAAGGGCTCCAGCACCAGCCCCATAATAAAGTGTTGGCCCTATCATATTACCTTTAACAACAACGGCATTCATTACGCCATTTACATTAGCAATTAAACGTTTTTCTGGAATTAAAGTTGGGTGCACTCTTAATTCAATACCTTTATCTCTTTTCTTAGCGATGCCTAATAATTTAATGCGATAACCCAATTCGTCAGCGTATTGAATATCTTTTTGCTCAAGCGTCGTTATACCTTCCACATAAACATCTTTAAAGCTCATTGGAATACCAAAAGACAATCCAGCAAGAATTGTTAATTTATGTGCAGCATCAATACCTTCAATATCAAAGGTAGGATCTGATTCAGCGAAACCTAAAGACTGTGCTTCAGATAAAGCCTCTGCAAATGTAATACCCTTTTCACGCATCTCGGTCAAAATAAAATTAGTAGTGCCATTAATAATACCCGCGACCCACTCGATTTTATTTCCAGCTAAACCTTCTCTAATTGATTTTAAAATAGGTATACCACCCGCTACTGATGCTTCAAATGCTAAGGTGACATTATTCTTTTTGGCTAATTCGAATAGCTCATTGCCAAAATTTGCGAGTAATGCTTTATTTGCTGTTACGACATGTTTTTTATTTTCAATGGCTTTAACAATCAAATCTTTTGCAATGGTTGTTCCGCCAATAAGCTCAACAATGACATCGATCTCTTTATCCGCCACTAACTTAAATGGGTCGTCGGTCACTTCAATAGAGCTTCCTACGATTTTTTTTGCGCGCGCAATATCCTTGTCTGCCACAGCAATAATTTTCATATCAGTCGCTGTCTTACGCTGTATTTCGGTAATGTTTGATTTTAAAAGCTCAAATACACCACCCCCCACTGTGCCAATACCTAATAAACCTATATTCATTCTTTTCATCGGCTATAGCTTTCTAGTGCGCAGTATTTTTTTTATAGTTTTCAAGGTAATCTGCAATACGATTAATTGACTCTTTAAGATCATCTTCATTGGGTAAGAATACAATTCTTATATGGTCAGGATCTTTCCAATTAAATCCTGTGCCCTGAACTAACAAGACTTTTTTATCAATCAATAATTTTAAAATAAATTCTTGGTCATCTTTAATTGGATATATTTTTGGATCTAATTTAGGAAATAGATACATCGCAGCCTCTGGCTTAACGCATGTCACACCAGGTATCGAAACAAGCATATCGTAGGCAAGTTCTCTTTGCTTGAAGAGTCGTCCTGAGGGGGCGACAAGATCATCAATACTTTGGTATCCGCCCAAAGCAGTTTGAATTGCAAGCTGTCCAGGAACGTTTGCACATAAACGCATGGAAGCTAACATGTTAAGACCTTCAATATAATCTGCAGATTCTTTCTTATTTCCTGACACGACTAACCACCCTGCACGATAACCACATGCACGATAGTTTTTTGATAAGCCGTTTAATGTTACAAAAAGAATATCATCTGCAAGAGATCCAATTGAAATATGTTTCTTCTTGTCGTAAATCACCTTATCGTAAATCTCATCTGCAAAAACAACAAGTTTATGTTTCCTTGCAATTTGAATAACGCCCTCTAAAATTTCTTTTGGGTAAAGGGCGCCTGTTGGATTGTTTGGATTAATTACTAAAATCGCTTTTGTTTTACTTGTGATTTTACTTTCGATATCTTTAAGATCTGGGTACCAGTTTGAAGCTTCATCACATAAATAATGTCTAGGTTTTCCGCCCGCCAATGTAACAGCTGCAGTCCATAGCGGGTAATCTGGCATGGGAATCAATACTTCATCATCGTTATCTAACAATGCCTGCATCGACATCACGATAAGCTCTGAAACGCCATTACCAATAATCACATCATCAATATCCACATTTGGAATATTTTTTTCCTGTGTGTAATGCATGATAGATTTTCTTGGCTCAAAAAGCCCCTTGCTATCTGTATAGCCGGATGCTTTACCCATATTCCGAATCACGTCTTGCACAATCTCTTCAGGCGCTTCAAATCCAAAGGCGGCTGGATTACCAATGTTAAGCTTGATAATGCGCTGCCCTTCTTCTTCCATTTTTTTAGCGTGCGCTAGAACAGGTCCGCGAATGTCATAACAGACGTTATTTAATTTCGATGATTTTTTAAGCTGAGCCAATTTAATTACCTATATTTGAATATATGATATCTTACCTTGTGAACGCGCATTCCGCCAACAAATGAGAGGGTTTTGGTTTAATTTATTTCTTTAAAAACACGATGTTATGAAATTTCACTTAATTCAATCTGATAACAAAAATCTCATTACGGGGTACGATTTAAACTGGGTGGAAGTCAATCAAACGCGCCACGAATCAAGTTTAATTATGACCCCTGATCGACTTTTTCTTGAATGGTCAGTCAAAACCATCAAAGATATGAAAGAGAATAGTTTTGAAGCTATCGAATCTTTAGATATTGAAATTATTTTATTGGGTACTGGCAATACACAAGAACATCTTGAGCCAAAACTCTTGGAATATTTTTCAAAGAAAAATATAGCTATTGAATCTATGAGCAATCAATCGGCATGCAGAACCTACAATATTTTGGCAAACGAAGAACGTAAAGTATTGCTGGCGCTTATGCTTTAAAGGTTTTTTGTCGAAAATACAAGGGAAGCGTTTGTACCGCCGAAACCGAAGCTATTTGAAATAGCTGTTTTCACTTCAATATTATCAATACGCTTTGTCACAATAGGAAGGCCTTTAGCTAAAGGATCTAATTCTTCAATATTAACTGATGGCGCAATAAATTTATTTTCCATCATGATAAGACTATAGATCGCTTCATTGACTCCAGCTGCACCTAATGCATGACCAGATAAGGATTTGGTCGACGCGATATGTGGCATAGGGCCATATTTATTATCCCCAAATACAGCACGAATCGCTTCAAGTTCTTTGACATCACCCACTGGGGTGCTTGTGCCATGTGTATTCATATAATCGACTTGGTCGATCCCTTGAAGTGCAAGAGCCATGCATCGTTCAGCACCTTCACCGCTTGGTGCCACCATATCATACCCATCAGATGTCGCGCCGTAACCTACGACTTCTGCATAAATTTTCGCATGACGTGCTTTTGCATGCTCATACTCTTCTAGAACCAAAATGCCGCCGCCACCTGAAATCACAAAACCATCTCGATTAACATCATAAGTCCGTGAGGCTTTTTCTGGAGTCTCATTGTATTTACTTGAAAGAGCTCCCATACCATCAAACATAAATGAAAGTGTCCAATGCTCTTCTTCGGCACCGCCTGCAAAAATAATATCTTGTTTGCCTAGCTGAATTTGTTCTATACCCGCACCAATACAATGAGCACTGGTTGAACATGCCGAGGTAATCGCATAGTTCACACCCTTAATTTTGGCACCCGTTGCAAGACATGCTGAAACGCCACTCGCCATTGCTTTTGTGACCATGTAAGGCCCTACACGTCGAATACCTTTTTCTCGTACGGTGTCTATACCTTCTAAAATACTTTCATGTGAAGCGCCGCCCGCGCCCACAATCAAACCGGTACGTATATTTGAAACCATAGCTTCGGACAAAGCTGAATCAGCGATCGCTTCTTGCATAGCGAGCCAGGCATAGGCATGACCTTTCGCCATGAAGCGAAATAATTTTCGATCGATTAATTCTTCAAGATTAAGGTTTTTGATGGAGCCTGCAACATGTGAGCGTAATCCCATGGCAGCATAATCTGGCTGGAATGAGATGCCAGAGCGAGCATGATATAAGCTATCTTGAACTTCTTTTTTATTATTACCTAGACTAGATACAATCCCTAATCCAGTAACAACAACACGACGGGTCATGCGTCGCCTCCCCTTAAATAACGATCAAAAATTATCAGTACGCGTAAATAAACCGACACGCAAATCTTTAGCATGGTAAATCTCTCGACCATCGACTGACATTTTAGCATCAGCAATGCCCATAATGAGTTTACGCATAATTACTCTCTTTAAATCAATAGCATAGGTAATTTTTTTAGCTGTAGGTAAGACTTGGCCTGTAAACTTAATTTCACCGCCACCCAGTGCGCGGCCCCGACCTAAGCCACCCTTCCAACCTAGATAAAAACCGACCAATTGCCACATAGCGTCTAGTCCAAGGCAGCCAGGCATTACAGGATCACCCTCAAAATGGCAGCCAAAGAACCAAAGGTCTTTATTGACATCTAGTTCAGCAATAATTTGTCCATTGCCAAATTCGCCACCATCATCTGTGATAGCTACGATGCGATCAAACATAAGCATAGGGGGCAGTGGAAGTTGAGCATTTCCTGGCCCAAACATCTCCCCTCGACCACAAGATAAAAGCTCTTCTTTTGTATAGCTATTTTTTTTAGACATTGAATTTATAAGCAGTAGATAATAAAAATTGTGGAAATATTCTTTTGCGACGCAACTATTTTATCGTGTTTTTATCTATTTACCCTGATAAATTATTACGCTAATATGAAAAGCATAGTAAAACACTCAACAAACAATTTCATCTATTAGGGATTCCATAATGAGCGACCAAAATCTGGCCGACTGGAGAAAGCTTGCAGTCAAACTTGAAACAGAAATTAATAAAGTTGTTATAGGACAAGAGCGTCCTGTAAGGCTGATTACCACTTCAATTTTTGCACGTGGTCACGTTCTTCTAGAAGGTGACGTGGGTGTTGGAAAAACAACATTACTTAAAGCTTTCACGCGCGCCATTGGTGGGGGTTATCAACGTATTGAAGGTACGATTGACCTTATGCCAAACGATCTTATTTATCATACCTATCTTGGTGAAGATGGTAAGCCACATGTAACCCCCGGCCCTATTTTAATGTCTGGTAGTGATTTATCTATTTTCTTCTTTAATGAAATTAACCGAGCAAGGCCGCAAGTTCATTCCTTACTTTTAAGAATTATGGCTGAAAGAACACTCTCAGCATTTAATAAGGAACATTACTTTCCGCACATGATTGTGTTCGCAGACAGAAATCAAGTAGAACGTGAGGAAACTTTTGAAATTCCTTCTGCCGCACGTGATCGATTTATGATGGAGATTCCAATACTCATCCCTAAAAATGATGACATGATGAAAAGTTTAATTTTTGAAACAAGGTTTCATGATGCTGACAATCTTGTAAGTGAAGTTAAACCTAGTTTACTAAAGTTTGATAAGTTGAAAGATATAGCCAAGACAATTCAAGAAGAAATTACCGCAACAGATGCACTTAAAAAGTATGCACTGAATCTATGGAAAGCAACAAAAAGTCCTGCTGATTATGGGATTAAGATACCTGATCTTGATATGAATCGATTAATGATATCGGGATCAAGCCCTAGAGGAATGATGATGATGATGAGAGCAGCTCGAGTTAACGCGTGGTTAAATGAACGGAGTTCTGTGACTCCAACTGATATTCATGCAGTATTCCACGAAACCATTGCACATCGACTCGTATTTAATCCTGTTTATGAAATGCGAAGAACTGTAATTGCTCGGGATTTAACCAATGGCATTTTGAACGTTATTANNGCACCCTAAACAAGATGANACAAGTAACTCCACTATTTGATTACCACATCNGTTGGAAATCTAAAGGCAAGCATCCTGGTCGTCACAAAAGTAACCAAAGAGGTATGGGTATTGAGTTCGCCGGTTATACAACACTTCTCTCATATCCAGATCCAAGAAGAATTGACATTCGTCAATCAATTCGAGATCCCTTAGGTGAGATTTACGTCAAAATGTTTAATCAGCGAAGTGCAACACCCGTCATGATTGTGTGCGACTTATCTGCCAGTATGAATTTTGGTGGGAAAAATAAAAAAATTAATCTTGCGGCCGAAGTCGCTCAATCCATTGCACATTCAGCGATTGATCGTCATGATGCTTTAGGGCTTGTAGGTTTTGATGATGAAATTAGAGAGGATTGGTTGGCGCCTATTTCATTTAGATCACAACATGCAATGACACTCATCAATGAACTTAAAAAATTTACATCAACAAATAAATCAAACAGAGCAATCAAAGATCTTTATCAATACATGCCGCGAGAGCGTGCGCTTATTTTCTTTATTTCAGACTTTCATATACCAGAAGTTGATTTGGAAAATTGCTTATCGAATCTTATGAGGCATCATGTCGTTCCTATCGTGCTATGGGATAAGAAAGAATATATCAACTTACCTAATTTTGGTATTGTGACCATTACTGATCCTGAGAGTGGCAAAAAAGATACACTTTTTTTAAGAAAAGAATTGAAAGAAAAAATTATAGATTCATTTGAAAAAAGACGCGCCGCCATTACAAAATCTTTTATGAATTTTGATATTCCACCTTTTTTTGTGGACGAACATTTCGATGCCAATAAAATGACTGAATACTTTAATCAATTTGTGGGCGCCTAAGATTATGAAATACCTTATTTCCCTCTGGATCCTTTTACTTTCAACCACGGGCTTTGCGCTTGATGCTCAAGAATGGCCTGATATTGAAGAGGGTATCGTCTCTATCAAAATAAAAGAGCCCCTCCAGCAAGTGGGTTACACCATCGGTGATAAACCTTCAAGATATATCGAAATCACCATTAAAAAGCCTTATGTACTGATTAAAGAGTCTCTTCCTATTCCGGGCTACGAAAGAAAATACCAAGGTCAAGATTTGGGTATTGTTCTAGACACCATGAAGCATGTAATAAAAGAAAGTAACACATCAACTACACTAACACTTGATCTCACCTACCAAATTTTTACAAATAAGGTTGTCGTTAAGCCAGGATTTCTACCCTCTGAATATATTCGACTCTTAAAC
>JGI25907J50239_1000049_pt1 | contig 26279 bp, 33 predicted proteins | sample LauGreSpBDMM15SN_2_FD_50239 | JGI IMG/M metagenome (IMG submission 50239) | reverse complement strand
TCAACATATACATCTGCTACTGCAGCTTATGCTTCTGTAGTTGGTGTACCATTCGTTGGACCTGTTTTAGCTCCAATTGCTGCGGGTGTTGCTGTGGCTGCAGGTATTATGAATGTTAAGAAGATCTTAAGTACTAAAACACCTGGTGGAGGTGGTGGTGGATCTGCTGGTTCAGTACCTTCTGTTCCCGCTATTCCTGCTTATAATCCTACGGCTGCTTTAGGAGCTGCACAAGAAGGACAACAAGTACAAAATCAAATAACATTAGGTAACCAACAAGGAAGCACTGGTGGTACTGTGGTACAAGCATATGTAGTTTCTAGTCAGATGACCAATCAACAAGAAGCTGACCGTAAGATAACCGATCTGGCAAGATTATAATAAGATAAATATAAAATGAGTAGAATCAATAAAATAGTAGAACTTCAAGTAGAAGTAGATGGCATGGAATTTGACGATGTTGCTATCGAAATTATGTCACTAGTTGAGACGCCAGCAATTGGTGTTAATTGGGCTGCATTCGCTGCACATCAATTTGTAGATAAAATCATCGGTGAATCTGAAGAAGATTATATTGGTCGTTGCATACCTCAACTTATTAAAGAAGGTTATGATCAAGATGAAGCTGCTGCTATTTGTTATGGTAGTTTTGAAGCAAACACAGATGCACTTCCAAAATACGTAGATGAAGTAGATGGACTAAAACCAAAAAAAGCTGACTTTGATGCATATCAAGATGCTGTATTAGAAATGGCTTCAAGACCAGAAGTTGGTGAAGTTTTAGATATGGCTAATACTACATTTGTAAGTCTTGCTAAAGAAGAGTTTGAAACTGTTGGTGAATTCTTAAGAGGTATCGATGCATTAGATGTACTCGCACAAATATCTAATAGTGGTGCACAACAAGTACCAGAACCTAGTTACAGATATACTGGACCTAGCGCACAAAGAAACTTTTGTAAAGCATTACTTGCATTAGGTAAAATCTACACTAGAGCAGAAATTAACATGATGGACGGAGTTAACTTTGGCTTCGGTCCTGGTGGAACTAACTTCTATAGTATTTTTGATTATAAAGGATCTGTAAATTGTACTCATTATTGGGAGCAACTTAGAGTATTCAGATCTAATAGTGGTAGAAACATAGTAATATCTGAAGGACCTGCAGCTGGATTGGCTGGTGAGTCTAACAACAGCTCAGAACCTAGTCCTACTGGATATGTAAGAAATAATGCAAGATTATCTAAACAATGGTCATTTGCAGCAGATGAAGAACAAAGAGTTATTACTGGTCCAGCAATGAGACCATGGCAAATGATACCTCGTAAAGATGAGGTAACTAAAGAGATATTTCACGTATACTTTACAGCAGAAACAGTTAAAAAACTTTCAGAGAAATTCTTAAAAGAACACAAACAACATATGACAGATATAAACCACAGTATGAATCCAAATGAAGAGAATACTTTAATCGAATCATGGATCGTAGAAGATCCTGAAATGGATAAAGCAGTAGCTTTAGGATTTGAACCAGCAAAAGGTGATTGGTATGTGTCATATAAAATAAATAACGAAGAGACTTGGAATCAAATCAAAGAAGGTAAACTGAATGGATTTTCAATTGCAGGTCAGTTTATAGAACGAACAACAACAAAAAATGGGTGATCAAATGAAAGATAGTGCAGCAAACCTAGTAGGTTACGTAGGCATTGGTGCGTATTTAGTTAACGCACAAGCAATATTAACAGTGGCACTTCTTGTGTCAGGTATTATACTTAATGTGATTAGGATTAGATCTGCTAATAAGAATAAAGATCAGCAAGACTAAACGCCTTGCTGATACGTTTTTCTTTGTACTATTGATTTGATAGTTTGTTTACTAACGCCATACATTGTGGCTAATCTATTCTGCGTTGCGCCAGCTTCGTAGTACTCTCTGATCTTTGCGGCTTGAAATAAGCTTAGTTTTCTTGGCTCCATATTAATTTTCTTTAATATTATATAAAGGTTAGACATAAAGTTTAACTTTTGTCAGTTTTGAACTATTCTATATTTAATAGCATACAGTCAATTGATTGTACAAACAAAATAAATTTTAAAAATATGAACGTAACAAACGTAATTAGAAAGTTGAAAGTTATGCTTGGTGCTCAGTTCAATTTCGCGGAAGCTACATTAGTAGATGGTACACAAGTTTATTCTGAAGGTGAATTCGTTCCTGGCGCTATCTTATTCGTAAGAGCTGGAGAAGGAGTTTCTGAAGATCCATTTGCTCCTGAAGGAAAACACGAAACTAGTGATGGTAAAATCATCTCAGTTGGTGCTAACGGTGAAATAACTGAAGTATCTACAGTAGCTGAAGAAGCTCCTGAAGTTGCTGAAGAAGCAATGGAAGATGTAACACTTCCTGTTGATGTAGCTCCTGAAGCTATCGTTGCAACTCAAGATCTTTTAGCTGGAATCGCAGAACTTATTGCTCCTTTCACAGAAGAAATTGCAGTACTTAAAGAAGAAGTAGTAGCATTATCACAACGCTTTGAAAAGATGGCTGCTGAACCAGCTGCATCTAAAGTAAAAAACACATTTGCTGAAGTATTAGCAGATAAAAATTCTAAATCAGACGCTAGATTAACTCAGTTGGCTGCTTTACGTAAATCAATAATCAAATAATAAAAAAACAAACAAATTAACTATGGCAGCAGGATTTAACACTAGCGCTTTACCAGCTTATACAGACCAATTGAGTTTAGACTTAATTGCTAAAGTTGTATTAAAAACAGACTTATTACAGTACTTAGACTTGAGAACAGGATTCACAAGTGGTACTTTTACAATCAACTTAGTTGATGCAGCTTTACCAGTTTCTGCATTATCTTGTGGTTGGACTTCAGATGGTGAAGTAACTTACACTCAAGTTCCAGTAACTATCGAGTCATTGCAATCAAAAACTGAATTATGTCCAGAAGACTTAAGAAATGTATACCAATCAGCATTTATGAATGCAGGTACTGGTAATGATTTCATTCCTTTTGAAGAAGTAATTACTCAATCTTATGTAGATAAATTGGCTAAATACAACGAAGGATTCTTAATCAATGGATTTGGAACTACTGATGGTCTTAAAGACATCATCACTGTAGCTAACGGAGCTAACATCGCAGTTGGTACTCCAGCAGCTTGGACTGTATCAAATGCAGTAGAACAAGCATTAAACATCTATGACGCTATCGACGAAGCTGTAATCAACAGAGACGATTTGATCATGGTATGTTCTCCTGCTAACTACAGAACTTTAGTTAGAGCTTTAGTAGCTCAAAACTTATACCACTTCCCTTCAGTTGAAGGTAATGAAGTGATGATCCTTCCTGGAACTAACGTTAAAATCGTAATGTCTTCTGGATTAGTTGGATCTAACTACGTATTTGCTGGACCATCTAAAATGATCATAGCTGCTACTGGACTACAAGATGAATTAGATTCATTCGTATTCTTCTACGATCAAGGTATTGACGTAATGAAATTTAGAGCTGCTTGGAGATTAGGAGTTGGAGTAGGTGAAGTTAACTTATTCTCTACTAACGGATTAGCATAATCAATTAAATTAGGCTAGAGGCTTCGGTCTCTAGTCTTTATAAAAATATAAACAAAGACAATTATGGCATGTAGCAATTTAACAGCCGGTTTTACATTAGATTGTAACGATTCACAAGGTGGTATAGAGAAATTATTTATCGCTAATGGACCAGTTACATCTATCACAGAAGCCGCAGGTATAATCACAGCGATCAACGTTGGTGGTAGTCCATTAGTTCCAGCTGATTTCTTCGTTTTCGATACTCCAAGACAAACTTCTTCATTAACTGAAACTATTACTCCAACACAAGAGAATGGTACAGTTACTTACGATCAACAATTGACAATGGTATTCAATAAAATGAGTGCAACTAAAAGAAACCAAATCTTATTAATGGCTGAAGCAACTTCAATGGTTGTTGTAGCAAAAGATAACAACGGTTTATATTGGTCAATCGGAATCGAAAGAGGTGCATTTATGACTTCAGGTACTTCTGTATCAGGTGTTGCATACGCAGATAGATCAGGATACGAAATCGTAGTAGGTGGAATGGAAAAAGCTCCGATGTACGCAGTAACAGGTACAATCGTAGAGTAATCTTAAACGATAATAAACTAGAAAGCCACTAAGAAATTAGTGGCTTTTTTTATGCGTAATGTGAAACTAACTCAAAATAATCTCTATAACTAATGGAAACAGGTAGAGACAATCTAGAGTATAGTCTCCGCCTTACGAGAAACTCTGATATTTATTATTAAAAAGAAAGGTCTTTCGACCTTATCTTTACAATCCTAATTCTTTTTCTTTAAGATCATTCATTCTTTTCATTTCGTAGTAGATGTTAGATAAACATTCTGGTACGTTCCATCCAGTAAAGTCACATTTTTGATTTGTTAACTCTGTTACTGCTTCTGTTAAATCGCTGATAGCGTTAGGTAACATTGTTGCTGCATGTTCAGCATCGATCCAAGCTTGTACTTTAGGATCTGTTGGTTTTGATTTGAATTGTGTTTCCATTATAATTATTTAAAGTTATACTGATTATACTGAGGTATTGGAAACAGTTTCATTTTATTCTATTTTATAAAATTTATTGTTTAAAACATTAGATATAGTCATAACTGTAACATTATATTCTTTTGATAATCTGGCTTGATTATATAGTTTAGGAATATATTTTGATTTAATCTCTAATATTTGATCTGTTGTTAAAGATCTTAAATGTTTATTAGGTTTATTTTTACCTGCTAAACCTCCTAAACGTGCACCTTTTAAATTTGCTTTTATTCTTTTTTCTCTAGCAATTCTATAATGTTCTCCTTTATTGTATTCATGTTTGTTTGCTAATTCCCATTCACGATCTCCTACTATTTGCCACATTTCTGCTGTATTAGGACCTTGTATCGTTTCTACAATAATTGGTGATATATTATACATTCTAGTATTTTCTAAAGATCTTTTATCCCAATTAATAGTAGCTCCTATTTTATGTCCTGGTACTTCGTAAATATAATATGTTGTCATAATTTTTTATTTTTATATGTAGATATTCTAAATAGTTTAAATTATCTGAATTGGATGTTGAGGCATTATACTTTCTTTACTATGTGGCCATTTAATTTCTCTTTGAAAGAAGCCATCTTTTGGTAGACCTCTATTAAATTCCATTCCTTTATAGTTTAGATATTGTCTATAATATGCATATGTAATAGTTTTCTGTTTATCAATAAGAGGATCATATAACTCTCCAGTAATATTATATTGAATGTCTGGGTAGATCCCTAATGCAAAACTAATTCTTACTATGTTATCTAATAGATATTCTATTCGAGTTGGATCTGGAGCTCCAATGAAACACCCATCAATATCTGCAGTCTTTCTGTTCTCTAATATTCCTCCGTATAACCATAATTCATAACCATTCCAATCCAATTTAAGAATTTCTCTTAGCCATGTTTGAAATCTAGGATCTTTAACACTATTAATTGGTAAGATCTCTTCTGCTGTGTGTTCACCGTATATTGTCATAATGTATATATTAGTCCCACCTAATCTACCTTTGAGGCTAAAGACATTTATTATATGCTAGTTGCGTAAAACTGTTTCAAATTACAACATCTTAGTCTTTTATATTTAAAGATAACAAACATACACAATTTAAATGACTGTATACATTGATCAACAATTAAAATTGATTTACTCTAATAATGTAGAAATAACTGGAGACTTAGTATTCACTTTAACTAGTGGTTATGCTAAGATACCTGAACCATTTCCAGCATTATTAATATCTCAAAATGCAAGATATACTGAATTAGAAGTAGACTTTGGAATTAATTTCAAAGATGAACACAAAAATGGTGTCTATTACTATACTATTTCAAATAATACTGAGATATTCGAAGAAGGTTATGCTAAAATTATATGCGAGCCAGGAGGTGGAATAAATATATTAGAATATAATTCTGGAACTGTAACTGAAAATAGAGAATCCGAAGTATATTATAGACCAAACTATTAAAATCAAATATGGAAAATAAAGAAGACAACAAGAATATTTATTCGGTAAAAGGTAGTGCATTTGCTGCACCAGCATTGCCAATAATTAAAGAAATTAGAAATAAAGATTATGTTTTCTACGGAGAACTTAACTTATTTCCAGAGAAATTAATTGAGTTATATGATAGCTCAGCAATGCATCACACTGCTATTGATGCAATTAAAGATGGTATCTTTGGTGAAGGTATCAAAACAATTGGTGAAGAGTACATAAACACTAAGGGCGAGACTATTGATGATATCTTTGAAAAGATTGTATTAGATTATTCATTGTATCAAGGATATGCTTTAAATGTGATCTGGAATAAAGAGAGAACTGCTATTGCTGAAGTATATCACTTACCATTTAACAATGTTAGATCTGGTAAAATGAATGAAGATGATATTATTGATTCTTATTATTACTCAAGCAATTGGGCTAATTTAAGAAAATATCCTGAAACCAGATATAAAGCATTCGATCCAACAGAAAACAAAGGTGATGACGCGTCTCAAATATTTTATTATTATGGGTATACACCGGGTAATGACTATTATCCACTACCTGCTTATGTTGCTGCTCTAAATGATATTAATCTTGATGCTAAAGTCAGTCGTTTTCATGTCAATAATATTACAAATGGTTTAGCACCATCTTTATTCATTGCATTTAGAAATGGTATACCAACACCAGAACAAAGATCAGAAGTTTATAGAGAAATTCAAGAAACTTATGCTGGTGAAGAAAATGCTGGTAGATTCTTTTTATCATTCTCAGACGCTGACACAGCACCAGAAGTAACTCCAATTACTGCAGCTAATGATGGTTATTACCTAACATTAGAAGAACGCATCTCTTCACGTATTTTGACTGCACATAGAATTACATCGCCTTTATTATTAGGTATCAAGGATGCTGCGGGATTCAGTTCTAATGCAGATGAAATTAAAGTTAGTTACGCACACTTTGAAGGTACTGTAATCGAACCTAAAAGAAAGAAAATCACAACAAGTTTTGGTTACATTCTTAAATTAGCTGGATATAATATAAGAATTTGTGTTATTCCTAATAAATTAATAGAAATACCAATGGAACAGGCTGAAGGACCAAATGCTCCTGAAGATCAAAACATTAACAATATACCACAAGCATAATGGAAACTGTATTATTAGTATCAGAACAAAGAATGAAGCAATGGACTGCTTTAGATAAAAACATTCGAATTGATGTCCTAACGCCAAGTATTCTAAATGCTCAAGAAATTTATGTACAAGATAGTTTAGGTACCAGATTCTTTAATAGACTTAAAGAAGGTGTAAAACTTAATGATCTTACAGTAGATGAAGAAGCATTCCTTAAAGATTATGTAGGACCAACTTTGATGCAATATGCATTGTATTTGATTATGCCTAATTTAAAGTATAAGTTAGTTGAAAAAGGTATCTTAAATGGTACTAGTGAAGAAACTCAACCAACATCACTACAAGAATTACAGTATTTGAGAGAAGCTACAATGGAAACTGCTCAATTTTACGATGAAAGAATGAGAGAATTCTTACGCCAACATCCAAACATGTTCCAAGAATGGTTAACATGGTCTGGAAATGGTATGCCAAGAAATGCTAGAACTAGTTATTTCAGTGGAATTCAAACTAATATACCTTATAACAATAGAAACCTTTGGATTTATGAAGATTGCGGAACAGATTGTAATCCCGACTGTAGCACGTGTAACTAAGAGCACTGCTATTAATATTAAAAAATTAAAAGTTTACCTATCAAATGAGAAAGAATCTAGATCAAATAATAAACAAGTACGTTAGTCGAAAGCTAGTAGTATTTGCTGTTGGATCTTTTGGACTCTTCTCAGGTAACTTAACATCAGGAGATTGGGTAATAGTATCAACTGCTTATATCGGATCTCAAATGGTTGTGGATGTAGTTGATAGATTATTGAAATCTAAAAATGTAGACAACTTAAACTAAATTTATATTTAAAGACATATGGCTTTTGATAACGACATTTCTAGTGCAATTGCACAATACGTATACACACAATCTAATGGTAATGTGGTTGAACCTGTAAATGGTTCTTACATCCAAGCTTATTGTGAATACTTAGGGATTACTCAACCAGTTAATTCTAGTTGGTTAATTGCTTTATGTAATCATTTTGGTATTACTGAACCTTTAAATGGTTCTTGGACTATTGCTTTGGCAAACTATTATGGTATTACATATCCAACTGGTGGAACATTTTGGATGGCTTTGGCATTTTCTATAATTCCTGGTCCTACTCCAACACCAATACCACCAACACCAACTGCTACAGTAGCACCACCTACTCCGACTCCAGTTCCGCCAACACCGACTCCAATACCTCCAACACCAACACCAATACCTCCAACACCAACACCAGTTGCTGGATTAACTAATTGGTTAACATTTGGATTAGAAACTATTTTATCAGAATCTAGCGCAGGAGAATCAAAATGGATAACAAATGGAATAAACATAAAACTTAAATAATGGAAATAATTTACTCAGATCACAATAAAGAAATCACAATACAATATGATATTGTTGAAAAAGATGGAACATATAAAGTTTACGAGAAACATTTAGAAACTAATGTTATTGAAATAGTATATAGAAATACTTTAGAAAGTTGTATCGAATACATAACAAATAAAATAATAAATTAATATGGGAATTTGGCATACAGATTATTTAACAGGTAATGATAGTACTGGAGACGGTAGTATTGCATTACCATATAAAACTATTAACAAAGCCATGACTATTGGTATTAATGGTGATGAAATTAGAACTGCTGGTTCAGGTTTTACTGCATTAGCAGGAACAGTAACAGCAGTTGGATCTACTAGTACAACATGGATAACTTCGAGTGATTTAACTGGTACATTATTTCCTGGTGATATTATTACAGTAAATGATGCAGAATTTGGAGATCAAAAGTTTTTCTACAAAGTTCAAACAGTTACATCAACACAAATTACAGTAGATGGTGCATGGAATAGAGCATCATTTGTTGAATTATCATTCTCTAAAATAACTACACAACATTATTATACTACAACTGCTAGCGTTACTTTTGAAAATGTTACTATTAGTGGTAAAGATAATTTTAAAATTACAGGTGGTTGGACTAATTCTTTTACTGCACAAGATGGATGGACAGTTATGAATTATCATGGAGCATCTGCGACTGCTAAATCAGGTAATGGATTCACTGGTCCAACTGGTGGTGCAAATGGATCACTTTATTTTGATAAATTTATGTTATCACATTTAAATACAGGCTTTGGAGGTGGTACATCAAGATGGTTAATGGGAACATTAGCATTTGTATATTTTACTAACGCTTCGCCATATGGAGCTGCACCATTAACTGTACATTCATATGCTTTACCAGATTTATATTTAACTAACTCAACATTTACTCAAACTTTAGGAGGTCAATATCCTATAGAAAATGATGCACCTCAACAACAATTTGGAAATATATGGTATGCTAATACTGCAGCGCCTTCATCTAGTAGTAACATTTTACTTAAATGTAATAATTGGTATGCTAGAAGTATGTTCAGTACAGGTTTACAATCATACGGTCTTTGTTTAGGTTCATTTATGATTATAGATAATCTTTATATTGCAACACAACAAAACAGTGGTATTACTGAAAATATTGTTTTATTTTCTAGTTTCGTTGGAACAAGTTGTGTTATTAATAATGATATTCAAGTTTCAGGTAATAATCTATCTGGATATAAATTAGCAATTTCAAATGGTCAAAATGCTGCTATGACAAATATTATTAAATTAAATACTAAAAAGATTGAAGATTTTTCTTTAGCTGGGTCAGGATATAATTATTATTCTACTAATGCTATTGGTTATATTAAAGATATTGAAGGTGATAAACAAGTTTATAGTTCAACAGGAATCGCATTTGCAGATAGTTCTGTGTTTGATACTGGAACCAATTCATTAAGATTAAGTAAATTAGATGCAATAAATAACCAACCGACAAGAATGCCTATTAGTCAGTATTATAATACAACATCTGCTGCTAAAACAATAACTATAAGAGCAAAGGCTAGTGCTTCTACTAATGCTATTATTTGTTTATTAACACCTTTAACACAAACAGGTACTGCACAAAACACTGCAATCACTACAAATTATAAACCACAAACAATTGCATTGACTACGACTTGGCAAGATTTTACATATACTCAATTAGACGCAAGTACTGCTGCCTTTCTATTAGATTCATTTGTAAATATATGTGCTGTTTCGAGTGGTATTACTGCAGATTATATTTGGATTGACTCTGTAACTGTTGCATAATAAAAAAAGATATATAACTTATCGGTAGTTTCTCATAATTTCTATCGATTATTTTTAGGCATGAACCCCTTACTTTAAGCCATTTTAGTAAGGGGTTCTTTTTTGTTCACTAGTAAGCAAAAAAATACCAGTGAACGATCAAGAAACACTGGTATTAAAAAAGTAAAATAAAATAAAAACACATATACATTAAAAATATATGTCAGTCTATATATCAATGCTTCATTTGGAAATGTTTAACGGTTGATATACTACTTATACCAGCAAACTATTTATTGTTTCATGACTTTTTTACATTTTTATATAGATATATATTATAGAACCATATGAAACAATAGAACATGGTTCAATATAATAAGTATAAAAACAATTTAAACAAACAAAAATTATGGAAACACCACAAGGAAGAACAAGAGTAACTGAAGCTGAAAGAGCTATTATCAGAGAGTACAGATCAAAAGGATATTCATTCTCTCAGATCGCACGATTTGTACAACGATCAACATCATCTATTAAACGTGTAGTTTATGGATGGTAACAAATAAAAAAAAGTAAAATACAAATGGCATTTACACAAATACAAAATGAATTATTTAAATTAGGCAATGAAGAAGCAAAACTAATAACAGTTATTCAATCTTGGTCTAAAAACAAAAAGGAACACTTTATGTCTCAAGAAGAATATTGTGACATGTATTATACATCAGCAAGAACGTATTGCAGAACTCTTAAGAAACTAAAAGAGTATGGTATTATCGAAGTAGTTAAAAGACTTCCTAATAATAGACAAGTCCTTGCAATAAATCAAACAGAATTAGAGTACACTTTAGAGAAAGGGTACTATGCCATTGGGGCACAGTCACCTTGCCAATATGGCAGTACTACCTTGCCAACGGGGCATAGTGATACTGCCATTATGGCACAGCTGGATTGCCAACTTGGCACAACCCATATACTAGATAAGGTACTAGATAAGGTTACTATAGAAGATACTAAAATAAGTACTAAGCCTGAATCTTTTTCTTTTGATATTTTTAAAGAAGAAATTAACGTTAATGATATTGATACAAGACTATTAAGTCTAGCTATGGATTTTGATAAAGACTTTTAAAAACATGAATACATACTTAAACAATAAAGATATGAAAATAATAGTACCAAAATGGGCAATAGGTGTAGAAGATGAAGGAGTTAATGTATTTTTAGCTTTCGCATCTAGGATTTGTGATATCTATGGATACGATACTGAATACTATATTTCTATAGATGATGTATCTAGAATGACCAACAAGATATCTACTGGTATTGTAGATTGGTTACGTAGTTTCCCACAAATTGAAGATAACATGATTGTAGGTGATTTGCTTGAAACAACCATGATATTCCAAATATCTACTAATAAAGGATATGGAAAGCGAGTTAAGTTTCAACGTGTAGATCCTTTAGAAGTAGAACTTAAAGAGGAACGTAATAGATTAGCCTGGATCTACTTATTAGGTTGTCTTAATAATGATATCATCTCAGAGAATATGTCTAAGCAGAAGCTATCTAAAAACACATTTGGTATGAAAACATTTCAGATTAGTAGAGAAGCATCATCTTATATTAAAGTAGGCGAACGCAAAGCTATGCGTGACAAATATGAAGAGCTTAAAGAAGATGAGTAGAAAGAAGAAGTTAACTCAAGCCTTATTTGATAATTATCCTAAAGAGACAGAAGATAATAAAGAAACATGTCAAGACATGGTATTTGAATATTATTATGAACGTAATGATTTTGAAATTGAGTTAACGTTAGAAGAGATTAGAATTGATTTAATTCGATTTGAAGAGCATGAACAGTACGAACGCTGTCAAATGCTAAAAGATATAATAGATAGACTTGAATAACTTTATAACTAATAATTACGACAAAATCATTTTAATGACTAAGAAGATATGTAAAGGTAGTCATGAGTCAGAAGATGTAGCACACTTTGCTATTCAGTGTTTTATGGAGCATGAAAGAGGCCAAGAACTTGTAGATACTAACAGAGCTATGAATTTCTTATCAGGAATCATTTGGAGATCATTCAACAGTTCAACGTCAGAATACCATAGAATCTATCGTCAGAAGAATAGAATGCACCAGATGAAGCCTGAACATCAAATAGAAGCTATAGATATTCCATATGATATTGAGAAGGATTTTGTTATTGGTGCTATTCAAGGAATCATTGAAGATATGGCAGCAGATAAGACAGAACTTTGGTATAGAGTAACCTTATTTAATATGTGGTTAGTCACACCTAATTATAGTCAATTAGCTAAGAAAACTGGAATTCCGCGTAATAGTATATCACATGCAGTAGAAGAAGCTAAACAATATATTAAACAACAACTAAAAATACAAGGAATCACTTATGAATTTTAATTACCTATTTATAATACTAGGAATGGCAAGCTTAGTTAATCTAGCACACTCTGCTCCACTGTATCATAAGATACTCAAATACTTTAGTTTAGATATAAAACCATTTATCTGTGTAATGTGTAGTACCTTTTGGTATACGTTTGGTTTTACAGTTATTTCACATGGCTTCGAAGCTATATTTATAAGTGCAATCGCCGCTATCCTAGCAGAAATAATCGATATTAATATACACTAACTATGAAACAGAATAATCCATTAACAGAAGTACAATACAATTGGTTAGATAACAAGAAGAACATGTTTTATGTTAGTACACGTCTAGAACCAGGAGATCAGATAATGATCTATGGCATCTATAACCATATAACATCAGAAAACAAAAGACCTAATGGTTGTGGATCTTGTTTAAGATCAACCCTAAACGTAGTCAAACAAGCTTACGAAAAATACAAACAAACACTATGAAAACCTACTATGTTTATAAGACAGCAACAGGAGCACTTAAAATGAGTGATGAATATTGCCCGCATATCTTAAAGATACATGCAAAAACTTTAAGTGCCGCAAAAGCCGCGCTAACTAAATACAAAAAAACAATAACATAATATGGCATTTGTAAAAGGAGATCCTAGAATTAATAGAGAAGGTAGAATAGGACCAAACAATTCTACTAAGATGATTAAAGAAGCATTTGCTATGTTAGTAGAAAACAACTTACCTAATATGGGTAGATGGTTAAATCAAATAGCAGCAGACGATCCAGCAAAAGCTGTAGATATAATCATTAAGTTATCAGAAAGATTTGTACCTTCATTAGCAAGAACTGAAATTACAGCCAAAGATGGTGATGATCTATTCAAACAGATAACATTTAATTTTGGACCAGCATTAAACTCAGCAGAAAGAATACAGATAGAAGATGGTACTGAATTCACTGACTTAGAAGACTTACAATAATGGAAGTAAGAGGATTCCAACCACATAGAGGACAACAAAGAGTTATCGAGACTATAGTAAATGGTACTGAGAAGTATATTACTGTAGTCTCGCCACGTCAGGTTGGTAAGTCATTACTATTAGTTAACTTAATCTTGTTCTATGGTATAAATGACAAAGGTTCAAAAATCGGCATCATCACACCAATATATCAACAAGCTAGAAAACTAATGGAAGATCTATATGAAGCTATTAAAGATAGTGGAATAGTAGAAGCAACCAACTTCTCTAACTTTGAAATTAAATTAAAGACAGGTAGTAAAATCTATTTCAGATCATCAGAAAGAGAAGATGGATTAAGAGGTTATACATTTGATTACTTATTCTTAGATGAAGCAGCATATCAATCAGAAGCAGCATGGAAGAGAGCTATCCAACCTACAGCCTTAGTACATGGTAAAAAGGTAGTCTTATTCTCTACACCTCGAGGTCGTGATTGGTTTTACGAGTTCTTTCAATTAGGTCAAGATGCTTCATACAGTAATCATGCATCAGTCCGCATGGAACAAGGTGACAATCCTTATATAGACAAAGAAGAAATAGCAGCAGCTAAACGTACACTACCAGATGCCATCTTTAGAGCAGAGTACTTAGGAGAATTCTTAGAAGGAGAATCACAAGTCTTTCAAAACTTTAATGCTAACACATATGAATCATGGCCTAAACCTCAAGGTAAATGCTACATAGGTGTCGATCTTGCACAAACTGGCGATTACACAGTAGCCACAGTAATAGACTCTACTGGTGCAGTAGTTGAGATTTACCGAGATAACCATAAGGAATGGGAAACAATGCAGAACAACATTATCCAATTAGCTCAGAAGTATAAAGCAACAGTAATGATAGAGACTAACTCAATGGGATCAGTAGTCTTAGAAGGCATTAAGAAAAAGTATCATGACACACATGGATTCAACACATCAAATCAAAGTAAGAGAGATATCGTAGAGACACTTATAATGGGTTTCAATGAAGGTGCTGTTAAAATACCATCAGCTACTCTATATCCAGAGTTACATAGAGAACTCGAAGTATTTGAGATGACATACAATCCACAAACAAGATCAGTTAAATATGCTGCGCGTAACTCTTTCCATGATGATATGGTAATTAGTCTATGTCTAGCAAACTACAATCGCATACAAAATAAAACATATGGTCAATACGTTACGCAAGGAACTAAGAACAAATCACAGACTCAGTGGTAATTCAATACACATCTAAATTATATTTATTAGTATGGTTAAAATAACTATAGGCAAAACAAAGTATCAGTTACCAGAGAGGTTAACAATTCAACAGTGGAAACAGTTAGTAGCCTTTGACTACACAGACACTGAACAATGGCCGCGTATAATAGCCACATTACTCGATGAAGATGTCGAGGTCTTAAGACCATGTACATTAGACAGCTTAACGTTAGCTATAGCTTTTACAATAGAGACTATGAACAGAAGAAAGGAATATGTAATCAGAGACTTCAATGATCTGTTATTTGGTGAGTTCATAGACTTAGACATATATATGGTAATGGGTGTAGAGAAGAACTTAGATAACATTGTTGCTATCCTCAGCGAAGGCACAGAGTACTCAGACGAAGCCATGTGGTTAGTAGATCAGTATAGTTTATTTAGAGTACACACATACAGACAATACGCTGGACTCTTTGGTATTAATGAGAGACATGATGATGAAGATGATGAAGATTTAGAGAAATGGGATCCTAATAAGATTGCCAAAGGTTGGTATAGAATCATCGCTGACTTAGCACATGACAACATCTTAGAGTTAGATGAAGTCACAGATCAACCACTAAAGAAAGCTTTGAACTTTATGTCTTATAAGAAAGAGAAACAATTAGAAGATAACTTTAGACTAATGCAACATAAGAGACAATTAGATTTAGCACGCAAATAAAACATATGACACAATGACATACCAAGAAATAGTAAACAGAATACAGACCATCGCCAATGCACACTACATGATAGCAGACTTTGGCTACGGAGATCTATCAGATCTTAAGACTAGGTTTGAGAACACTAGTGGTGACTCAGCAGTACAAGCAGATTATCCATACTTGTTCTTGAATCCAGCTAATCATGTACGTAACATGACTACAATGACTTATAACTTTAACATGTTAGTTATGGACATGGCACGTGGAGAAGTAGATGACTTACAGTACAATAACTTCTTAGCTATACAGTCACAGTGTCAGCAGTATATTGACGATGTATTGGCTGCATTGTACTATGATTTCACAGATCAACCAGAAGTGTTAAGAACTAATATCAGTTACTCACCATTCAAAGAGAGATTCCAAGATGCTGTCGCAGGTATGACATGTAGTTTGAGTATAGAAGTACCAACAAGATTAGATGCATGTATAGCACCAATCGATAAAGCAGCATTACAACCAACACCAACTGCAACAGCAATTCCACCAACTGCAACACCTATAGAACCTACACCTACTAGTGTTCCACCAACTGCAACACCAGTTCCAGATGTTACACAATACTTAGAGGTACGTTTATTAGGTTGTACTAACTTTGATATGCAACTATGGCAAGATCCAGAGTTTACAATACCAGCAACAGCTATATGTAATTATATTGTATCAGGTACAGCATATGGAACTCTTGGTACTGTATTCGTAGGTACTGAGACCATCTTAGTAGATCAACATACAAAAACCTTTAACCTAAATCCAGTCTTACAGAAAAATGAATGTGTTGCTAACTTTACAGTAGAGAGCATCATACCTCAATGTAGCGGTGTAACAATAATCCTATAAGATGACAGTAGATGACTTTATAGCAAGACTCGGTAATCTCGGACAAGAGGCTACAAACTTAAGTGACATCTTAACGGGCATAGGTAATGAGATTACTACAGGTCTTAAACAACGTGCACCAGTTGACACAGGAGCTCTAAGATCAAGCATCTCATTTACAGTAGATGAGAACACGATGACCTTAGAGATGTTAAACTATGGTGTGTTTCAGAACTATGGTGTAGATGGTACTAAAAGTGGTAGTGCAAGACCAGTAGAAGCTGGAATCTTCGGTATCCCCGCCGGGTATAAATTTAAATTTAAGTCTATGACCATTGGAGGTAGCTTACCATTTCCAGTCAGAAAGTCAATAGCTGAGCGCGGACTTAAACCACAACAATTCTTTGACATCTCTCAATTAAGAGAAGAGGTTACATCTAGAATAGAACAAGAACTAACAAGACAATTTAACTAATATGGCAATTACATTAACACAAGCACCTAGTATACCATTCGACCAAGTATATGGAGCTAATCCTATTACTCTAAGTGGATTGAGTACAATCAGTCCATTACCTAATAAGTATGTACTACAAATCGTCAGAGGTGGTCAAGTCATCGGTGATATACGTCAAGCACCTAACTCAATAGGTAGTGCTATCTTTGATATTCAGAATATCTTACAGAACTTTGTATCTTCATCACCAAACAATATAGAATTATTAGGTACCGTAGGTAAAAAACTAATGAATGGTGGTAATGAATCAGTACAATATCAAATTAGATATGGTTATGAAACTAGCGGTGTAGTAGCTGGCTTAACAACTACTGCTGTAAAGTACTTATCAATCGGAGGTACTAAAGCTTACTATCAAGTGCCTTATCCTAATTCAGAATTTATTCCAATTGTTAACAATGCAGGACCTTGTAGTTCTGTGACTATGCAAGGTAAACCATTCTCTGATATGGTATCATATAGAACTGCAGAACAGATTACAGATGGTCGACCTACATTCTTAAGAGGAGAGATGAGAGTCTATGATCACTACGTAACAAGAGATGACATGGAAACTATTAGTTATTGGAATGAACCCACAGTTACTGGTTCTGTCCCTAACAACACGAAATCAATTGAAGCATTTACCATATGGCAGTACAATGCAGTAGGCGTACCAGCAACTCCTGTGACAATCTATAATACTATACCAAATGGTGGTGGACCTAATGCATTACCAAGTGCAGGTTCGGCAATGGTATACCCATATTTTGCTATTACAGCAGGTGTAGGTCCTAAGAATATAGCTGCATCTCTATTACCATCAACTACTCATTATTATGTAGTTACTAATGCATACACATATCCTAATGGTTGTGTGAGTATTATTCAAGGTTTAGGTGATGCACCTATGCATTACGTGCACCGCTTCAATATTATCGAAGAAGGTTGTAATGACTTTCCTGAAATACAAGTAAGTTGGTTAAACTCATATGGATTTAGAGACTACTATTCTTTTAGAAAGAGACATGATCGTAATGTAAGTATCAATAGAAACACATACCTTAAAGAAGCTGCTAACTATAATTCAGCTTCATATAATGTTAATATATACGATAGAGGAACTACAACATACTCAGAAGACTTAGGACAAGAGTTTGTAGCATTCACTGATTTCTTAACAGATGCTGAAGCACTCTTCTTAGAGAAGCTCTTTATTAGTGCAGATGTTAAAGTTAGATTTAATGGTTCACAAGTAGGACAACAATTTCAATGGCAACCAGTTACTCTAATGAATAAAACATACACAGAGAAAACAGTACGTAAGAATCAATTATTCCAATACGATATTACATTTAGAATGGCGCATAATATCAAGAGTCAAAGAGGTTAAAATAAACAAACAAATATGATACAATTACGAGTATATGAAGACAGAACCAAAGTACAACAGTATTGGTTAGATCTCTATGATTCGGAACCAATCAAGTTAACTCTAAGTATTGAAGACATCACAAGTGCTGATGCTACTTCAACTTACAGTAAAGCTTTTAAAGTTCCTGGTACTAGAAAGAACAATGAGTTCTTTAAACAAGCATTTGAAATCAATGGCGTCTTATTTGATGTAACTGTAAAAAAACCCGCAGAGATACTTGTCGATGGCGCAGAGTTTAGACATGGTCACATCAGACTTAATAAGATGATTAAGAACACAGAACTAGATCGCTATGATTATGAGTTGGTGTTCTTAGGTGAAACAAGAGATTTCTCATCTATTATTGGTGACAGACAAATGTGTGCACTTAATCTAACTGACCTTACTGGTGGTGATAGCGGTGCACCATTAACTAGAGCAGATATTATTCAAAGTTGGCAAGCATTTCCTGAGACTGCACCACTAACTGCAGGTTTACATGATGGTAATATCATTTATCCACTTATAGATCATGGTAATACGTATGATGATCTTGGTGTACCTGAACAACCAGAAGTAAGAACTGGTACTTTAGCTGGTGGTAAACCATTTACAAGTACAAGTTTTCCACTTGATATTGATCAGATGTATCCAATGATCAGAGCTAAGAGAATATGGGATCAGATCTTTAGTGATGCTGGTTATACTTACTCTTCTAGTTTTATTGATAGTAATAGATTTCATCAGATGTATTTGAGTGCTTTTGATAATGTTGCAAGACCTTCTTATGATGCTGCTAGTAGTAGTGAATATAATTTTAGTGCACAGAATACTTCATCAGGTGGTGGATTTCTAGGTGGTGGTTATCAAGGATTTGGTATACAATCAGCTGATGAAATAGTAGTAGATCCATCAGGTTCTTGGGATGGTCAAACTTATATAGTACAAGCAACAGGTGAACACACATTTACTGCTAGTGCATATTTCTATGGTTATACTGAAATTAGATCTTCGTGGCCACCAGAACAACAAACTGAATATGGTAATATATGTCTTTATGTTAATGGTGTATCAGTAGCATGTGGATCTTGGGCTGGTTATAGTACAAGTATACTTACACATACTCTAAATTTAAATGCTGGAGATGAAGTATATTTCTTTATGTCATGTAATGAGAGTGCTGATTTTCTTTCATCTACTTTACAATCATTTGCATGTATAGCATCTCCTGGTAATATCAATCCTGCATCTTTATTAGAGTGTACATATAAACAAATTGATTTTATCAAAGACATCTTATTGATGTTTAGATTAGTTTTAAGTCCAGATCCTAATAATCCTCGTAACTTTATTGTAGAGCCATGGCAAACTTATATCAATAGTGGTCAATTATATGATTGGTCTAAGAAACTTGTAGAAGATAAAGATGTTGTAATTGAACCAGTATTCTTTAGTCAAAGTGATAATATTACTTTCGCACAACCAACTGATGGTGATTATATTAACATTTATCATCAACTAAGTTACAAACATAATTGGGGTTGGTTACAGTTTGATAGTGGTAATGAGTTACTTAAAGGGAATCGTGAGATTAAAATAACAGGTATCGCTAATACACCAATGTCACAAATAGAAGGTGAAGCTGATACTAGTACTTGGATCTTACCACAAATACATGTACATGAGACTGATGAAAATAAAGTACGTCATTTACCTATTAAAACTAAAACTAGACTATTATTCTATAATGGTCTAAAAGCTACACCTATACCATGGTATATGGTAAACAACGCAGCTATTAATAGTTATCCATTAATGTCTCAGTATGAAGCATGGCCAATTACACAAGGCAGTCTTAACTTGGCATTCTCTAATGATATACAATATTGGGGTACGTCGGTTCCTGGTGGTTATAATTTAAATGGTGCTACACTTTACGATAGTTATTGGTCTAGATATATTTCTAGTCTTTACAATAAGTACTCAAGACGTGTGACTGCTTACTTTGTCTTAAACAATATAGATCTTAACACATTCTCATTTGATGATACCATCTTTGTTAATGGTGTTTACTACATACCTGAAAAGATTATCGATGTACAAATCGGTGCATATACAGAAGTACAAGTACAGTTATTAACTGCGAATGATTATGTTCCTGTTTGGAATAATGAAACCTTATTTGCTACTGCAACAGGTCAAAACCTTGATTGTTACGGTCAACCAGGAAGTATCTTAGTTGAAACAGGAGGTGCTGGTCCTATCAATTGGACAATATCTAATGGTTTGAGTGGTCAATTTGATAATGGCGCACCACCACCATATACATTCACTATAGATGATGTACCAGTTGGAACGTTTACCATTGATTTAACAGATGCTATTGGTAGAACATTCTCTCAATCAGTAACAATTCCTGAAGGTACACCTGTAACATCATCATATGTAGCTACTAATACTTTACCAGGAGAATGTGATGGTCAAATAGTTGTAACACCAGTTGGAACTGCACCATTCTATATCTTTTGGTCAGATCAAACATTTGCTGGTACTTTTACTCGTACTGGTCTATGTTGTGGTGTATACTCATATTTTGTTAGAGATTTTAATAACTGTGTGACTAATCAAACTATAGTAAACATAGAATGTACAGGTCCAACATATACTTATGAAGTACGTGAATATAATGAAACATGTAGTACAGTTGGTAGCACTAGTATTATTGCACAGTCTGCAACACCTATAACAATTGGTAATACAAATGCTTATGAGTTAGATTCAATTCCTGGTTGTTTTACTGTAATTGCAGAAAGTACATTACAACCAATTGCTAATATAATTGAAACATATACTGATTGTGAACAATGCCAATATTATCAAGGTTATTTCTATAATATTGGATATCATGGTGAATATCCAGATTTTCTTGGTTGTACACAAGGTGGTGGATTTAATCAAAATGTTAGTTCATTAGTTCCACTTGCTATTGGAACTACTATTAAATTAAAAAATATTGATCCAAGCGTTGCAGATATACTTAATGAATCGACATGTTATTGGATTAGATCTGAATCTAGTCCTTATGTTCAAGCAGAAGTAGCCATTGCATATGATACTTGTATAGAATGTGACACGCCTGTAACACCTACTCCAACACCAACATTTATACCACCAACACCTACACCAAGTACTCTTGAATGTGCTGAATTTGAATTATATGGTGGAATCACTGGAAGAAGTTTCACATTTACTAGATGTGGTGATACATTTAAAACCACATTAACTGTACCTCAAGGAGATTCATTAGGTGAATGTATAAAATTACCATACATTGCACCTGGAGCTATACAAGGTATTGCATGTGGACCAACTGCATGTACAGAATACACTCTTTATAATGGTCAACAGTCTGATGAAATACTTGGTTATACACTATGTGATGGTGCTCAGATTCAAACATATATTGGTGGATTTGAATCTTTCGGACCAATATGTGCAGAAACAGATTCATTAGTACATGGTCCTAATATTTTCATAATAGGTGAAGATCCATGTGGTGGTCCTGTTACTCCAACACCAACTCCAGTACCTCCAACACCAACACCAATGCCTACTTTAGCAGAGTGTATTAATTATACAATTGGTGGTTATGATATTGGTGAAACTACTTATTTAGATTGTGATGGTTTTGAACAAACTGCATATTACAATGGTCCATCTGCTAGTGGATATGATGCAACTAGTTTTTGTGCTACTGCAATTATAATATATTACGGTGCTGAACCATATCCTAATGGTAATAGTTGTTAATTCAACTCATTAATAATTTATATTTATAATCATGGCAGAAGAAGTTAAAATAATATTCGAAATCGAAGGCATACAACAGAGTGTGTCTTCGGTTGAAGAATTACAGAACGCACTTAAAGGAGTTGAGACTCAGTCTAAAAAGACAGAGAAAACTGTTAACGATGTAAGTGATGCAGCAAAGACCGTTGGTAAATCCAGTGAAGAAGCTGCTAAGAATGCCGAAGGTGCTACAAAGATTATCGATGAAGCATTTGGAGGTTTAGGTACACAGATTAAAGAAGTAGGTGGAGGTATTAAACAATTAGGTACATCTGCTATTACTTCATTTAAATCTGCAGTAATGGGAGCTAATGCAATGGGTAAAGCACTTATTGCAACTGGTATTGGTGCTATTGTTGTAGCGCTCGGTTTAATTGCAGCTTATTGGGATGACATTGTAGGTGCAATTAGTGGTGTAAGTAGTGAACAAGCTAAGTTATTAGAAGACACTAAAGCTACTGCTGCTGCAAATCAAGCCAATTTAGACTCAACATTAGAATCTGAGAACTCATTAAAGCTTAGTGGTAAGACTGAAAAAGAGATTAGAGATCTAAAGATACAACAAACTAATGAGACCATTGCTTCAATGGAAACTCAATTGACTATGCAAAAGCAACAAGCTAAAGCACAACAAGAAGCTTTAGAACGAAATGCTACAATTGCACAGAATGTTATTAGATTCATAGCAGCGCCAGTTACTATCTTATTAAAAGCAGTTGATACTCTGACTATGGGACTTGCTAAGATTGGTGTAATGGAAAAAGGTACCAATTTAGAAGAGAAGTTTAGTGGTGGTTTAGCTGGTTTAATCTTTGACCCGGCGGGTGCTAAAGAAGAAGCAGACAAATCTGCAAAAGAAGTTGAAGGTGGTTTACGTAAATTAAAAAATACTCGTGATGGTTATATCCTTCAAGGTAAAGATCAAGCTAAAAAAGCTAGTGATGATGCTGCAGCAAAGAATAAAGAGGCTGCTGATGAAAGAATACAGACTGAGAAAGAATTACTTGCTGAACTGTCTAGATTACAAGCTGAGAATATCACAGATAAACAAGCTAAAGCATTGGCTCTTTTAGAATTAGAGAGACAACAAAAACGTGCTGAGCTAGAAGAAAAGAAAGCTTCTAATGAACTGTTATTGGAATTAGATAAGAACTACTTACAAAAAGCTCAAGCTATCAAGGATGAGTTTGCAGCAGCTGCTGAAGAGAAACAGAAAGTTGCTGATGAAAAGAAAAAAGCTGAAGAAGAAAAAGCTAAAGCTAATAAAGAAATTGTAGATGGTATCTTACAACAACAAAAGTTAGATTCTATTGAAGATACATTTGAGAAAGCTCGAATGGAATTAGAGATTCAGAGAACTACCGATGTAGAAAAAGCCACATTAGCTGGTGCAACTGCTACACAATTAAATGCTATCAATGCAGGTTATACTGATAAATCTAAAAAATTAGCAACAGAAGAACTTAAATTTAAGAAAGCACTTAAAAAACAAGAGGTTGGCGATGCATTAAATGCTAGTGCTGATGTACTTAATAGTGTAGTTGATTTAGTTGGAGAAGGTTCTGCTGTTGGAAAAGCTGCTGCTGTAGCTTCTGCCACAATTTCAACATATACATCTGCTACTGCAGCTTATGCTTCTGTAGTTGGTGTACCATTCGTTGGACCTGTTTTAGCTCCAATTGCTGCGGGTGTTGCTGTGGCTGCAGGTATTATGAATGTTAAGAAGATCTTAAGTACTAAAACACCTGGTGGAGGTGGTGGTGGATCTGCTGGTTCAGTACCTTCTGTTCCCGCTATTCCTGCTTATAATCCTACGGCTGCTTTAGGAGCTGCACAAGAAGGACAACAAGTACAAAATCAAATAACATTAGGTAACCAACAAGGAAGCACTGGTGGTACTGTGGTACAAGCATATGTAGTTTCTAGTCAGATGACCAATCAACAAGAAGCTGACCGTAAGATAACCGATCTGGCAAGATTATAATAAGATAAATATAAAATGAGTAGAATCAATAAAATAGTAGAACTTCAAGTAGAAGTAGATGGCATGGAATTTGACGATGTTGCTATCGAAATTATGTCACTAGTTGAGACGCCAGCAATTGGTGTTAATTGGGCTGCATTCGCTGCACATCAATTTGTAGATAAAATCATCGGTGAATCTGAAGAAGATTATATTGGTCGTTGCATACCTCAACTTATTAAAGAAGGTTATGATCAAGATGAAGCTGCTGCTATTTGTTATGGTAGTTTTGAAGCAAACACAGATGCACTTCCAAAATACGTAGATGAAGTAGATGGACTAAAACCAAAAAAAGCTGACTTTGATGCATATCAAGATGCTGTATTAGAAATGGCTTCAAGACCAGAAGTTGGTGAAGTTTTAGATATGGCTAATACTACATTTGTAAGTCTTGCTAAAGAAGAGTTTGAAACTGTTGGTGAATTCTTAAGAGGTATCGATGCATTAGATGTACTCGCACAAATATCTAATAGTGGTGCACAACAAGTACCAGAACCTAGTTACAGATATACTGGACCTAGCGCACAAAGAAACTTTTGTAAAGCATTACTTGCATTAGGTAAAATCTACACTAGAGCAGAAATTAACATGATGGACGGAGTTAACTTTGGCTTCGGTCCTGGTGGAACTAACTTCTATAGTATTTTTGATTATAAAGGATCTGTAAATTGTACTCATTATTGGGAGCAACTTAGAGTATTCAGATCTAATAGTGGTAGAAACATAGTAATATCTGAAGGACCTGCAGCTGGATTGGCTGGTGAGTCTAACAACAGCTCAGAACCTAGTCCTACTGGATATGTAAGAAATAATGCAAGATTATCTAAACAATGGTCATTTGCAGCAGATGAAGAACAAAGAGTTATTACTGGTCCAGCAATGAGACCATGGCAAATGATACCTCGTAAAGATGAGGTAACTAAAGAGATATTTCACGTATACTTTACAGCAGAAACAGTTAAAAAACTTTCAGAGAAATTCTTAAAAGAACACAAACAACATATGACAGATATAAACCACAGTATGAATCCAAATGAAGAGAATACTTTAATCGAATCATGGATCGTAGAAGATCCTGAAATGGATAAAGCAGTAGCTTTAGGATTTGAACCAGCAAAAGGTGATTGGTATGTGTCATATAAAATAAATAACGAAGAGACTTGGAATCAAATCAAAGAAGGTAAACTGAATGGATTTTCAATTGCAGGTCAGTTTATAGAACGAACAACAACAAAAAATGGGTGATCAAATGAAAGATAGTGCAGCAAACCTAGTAGGTTACGTAGGCATTGGTGCGTATTTAGTTAACGCACAAGCAATATTAACAGTGGCACTTCTTGTGTCAGGTATTATACTTAATGTGATTAGGATTAGATCTGCTAATAAGAATAAAGATCAGCAAGACTAAACGCCTTGCTGATACGTTTTTCTTTGTACTATTGATTTGATAGTTTGTTTACTAACGCCATACATTGTGGCTAATCTATTCTGCGTTGCGCCAGCTTCGTAGTACTCTCTGATCTTTGCGGCTTGAAATAAGCTTAGTTTTCTTGGCTCCATATTAATTTTCTTTAATATTATATAAAGGTTAGACATAAAGTTTAACTTTTGTCAGTTTTGAACTATTCTATATTTAATAGCATACAGTCAATTGATTGTACAAACAAAATAAATTTTAAAAATATGAACGTAACAAACGTAATTAGAAAGTTGAAAGTTATGCTTGGTGCTCAGTTCAATTTCGCGGAAGCTACATTAGTAGATGGTACACAAGTTTATTCTGAAGGTGAATTCGTTCCTGGCGCTATCTTATTCGTAAGAG
>JGI25907J50239_1000045_pt1 | contig 27227 bp, 25 predicted proteins | sample LauGreSpBDMM15SN_2_FD_50239 | JGI IMG/M metagenome (IMG submission 50239) | reverse complement strand
GTGAAAAGATTTTCCCCCGTTTCTGATTTAAGCTTTTCTTTATTTTTATCAAAATCAACTACAAACTCCGCAATACCACCTTCAAATTTATATTCAGATCTTTTTACTTTTTCTTCTCGCTTATCTTCTAAAATAATCTGAATACTTTTATTAAGGTAAGCTAACTCTTTAATTCTTTTTTTTAAAATACTTAAATCAAATACTGTTGTAGTAAATATTTTTTTTGAAGGTAAAAAAGTTACTGATGTACCATTTGCTTTTTTTGCATCACCAATTTGCTTTAAAGGTTTTATAGTAACTCCATCTTTAAATTCTACGAGATATTCTTTATTTTTTCTGAAAATATTTAATTTTAAATTTTCAGATAAAGCGTTCACAACNGAAACACCAACACCGTGCAATCCTCCTGAAATTTTATANGAATCGTGATCAAATTTTCCGCCAGAATGCAACTGAGTCATAATTACTTCTGCAGCAGATATTCCTTCTTCTTTATGCATATCAACGGGAATACCTCTTCCGTTGTCTTCAACGGTAACGCTGGTCTTTATTTAATGAAACGTAAATTTCATTACAGTGACCAGCTAAAGCTTCATCTATAGAGTTATCAATAACTTCAAAAACCATATGATGTAGACCGGTTCCATCATCAGTGTCACCAATATACATTCCCGGTCTTTTTCTAACCGCATCTAAACCTTTTAAAACTTTAATTGAGTCTGCTTCGTATAAATTATTTTCAGGTTTTTTTGATAAATTTTCAGGCATTTATGAATTTTTTATTGAAGGCTTTTGTAACATTTTTTATCCCTAATTAGGACAAGGTAATTGCTATAATTTTACAAAAAGGGCTTTATTTTCAATAGGTTGGAACGGTTGTATGTTAGTTCCTGTGTACCAAGTTTGCATCCCGATTTTTGCAATTTCATCGAAAAAAAGTTCGAGATTTTTACCATCTATATGAGATGCAATTTCATCAAATAAAAGTATCGAATTTATATTTTTAGATTTCATTAACAAAATAAATGCCAAAATTAATGATATTAATATTTTTTTTTGCTCGCCTGTAGAACATAGATTAGAATTTAATTTAGTTTCTTCATTAAAAAATTCAAAAATATCAAATTGTGGACCAACACTATTTCTTTTTATTATTTGATCTATCTCACGTTTTTCAAGATATTTTTTTTCAAAAAATGCATAGAATTCTTTTTCATTAATATTCGGATATAAATCGTAAGAGTTTTTAATATTCAATTTAATCTTTAAAAAGTTATTTAATTTATTTGAAATAACATTATTAACATCTCTAATAAAAGATCTTCTATAAATAAAAATACCCCACAATTCATCTATCATTTTCTTTTCAAGAATGTTCAACCATTGTAAATCTTGATTTTCTTTTAATAACTGAATTCTTTCTTCAGAAAGTTTTTTAAAATTACTTAAGTTTTTTTTATAACCTAAATTATAATTAGAAATAATTTTATCTAAAAATTTTCTTTTAATACTATCTCCCTCGTACATAATTTTGTCCATTTGTGGAGTTAACCAAATAAAATTTATATCTTTGAAGACTTCATTTAAGGAAGATTTATTATTATCAATGTTTAAAAATTTTCTTATTTTATCTTCTTTTGCTTCAAAAATTACATCAACTTTGTAATCTTTTTTTTCATAATTAACTGTTGTGGAAATAATTGTTTTGTCTTTTGAATCTTTTTTTATACAATCTTCTATTAATGTTCCTCTAATTCCTTTTTTATCTGAGATGAGCGATATTGCTTCTAGGACATTAGTTTTGCCACTGCCATTTGGACCAATGATGCAAATGATTGGATGATTAGTCTTGAGTTCGGTAAAAGAATGAGATCTAAAATTTTGTAATTTTATATCTTTAATTAGGAACATTTAATCATGCCACTCGCATTGGCATAATAACATGTAGACTATTAATATCTGCGGGGTCGTGAATTAATACTGGAGAGGATGGATCTTTAGCGTAAATCATCATATTTTTATCTTCTACAACTCCACCGACATCAATTAAATATTTAGAATTAAAACCGATCTCTAAATCCGGACCACTATAACTTAGAATAATTTCTTCAACACCATCCCCTGCACTAGGATCATTAACTAATAATTTTAAAATATCTTTATTCACTACAAGTTTTAATGTTCCCTTACGATCGGATGATAATGAGTTAATCCTATCAATTGTAGAGATAAATGATGATAAATTGACTGCTATCTTGTTGCTATTATCTGTTGGTATTACTTTTGAATAATCTGGGAATCTGCCATCAATAACTTTAGAAATTAAAGTTATATCATTTATAGTAAATCTAATTTTAGTTTTGCTCGCAGTAATCTTAAGTTCTGAATTCTCTTCTTGAAGTATAGTAACTAGTTCAAATAACGTTTTTTTAGGTAAAATGACAGGTTCAAAGGCTACCTCTTTATCTAATACTAATCTGCTTTTTGATAATCTATGCCCATCAGTTGCAACTGCTGAAAGATATAATTGATTATTCTCATTTGTTTTATGCAGATAAATTCCATTTAAATAATGTCTAGTCTCATCGTTTGAGATTGCAAATTTAGTCTTGTTAAGTAATTTTAAAAATACTGATGAACTAATCGCAAGAGCTTCTCCTTCAACATCATCTTGAGTAATTGGAAAATCTTTCGGTGGTAAGCATTTTAAATTAAAATTTGATTTTGCTGAAATTAAAGAAAGTTGACCTTCAGTCTTTTGGGAAATTAATATCTCAGAACCCGATGGTAATTTTCTAACTAAATCATAGATAACTTGAGCTGTTGTAGTTGTTGAACCCTCTTTAATGATTTCACCTTTAATAACTTCAATAATAATAATATCTAAATCTGTTGCAGAGATTGTAATTTTACCATTAGTAGCGTCTAATAAAACGTTAGCTAATATTGGAATAGTATTTTTTTTCTCAACTATTCCCTGGATATGTGAGAGACTTTTAAGAAAAAGATCTCTATTTAACTTTAGTTCCATTAAACAGTTTTTGTTAATTTTTGATTAAGATCTTTAACTTCATTTTCAAAGTTTTTATCTTGAATCATTAACTCTTCTACTTTTTTAATCGCATGGATAACAGTCGTGTGATCTCTTCCAGAAAATCTTCTGCCGATATCAGGCAAAGATTTTGTAGTCATTTTCTTTGATAAATACATTGCAATTTGTCTTGGTCTTGCAACGGATCTTGATCTTCTTGATGACATAAAATCATGCATCGAAATATTATAATAAGAAACTACAGTTTTTTGAATATCTTCTATAGTGATATTGGTCTCAATTTTATTCAAAGAATCTCTTAAAATACTCTTAGCTTCTGCCACAGAGATCTTTCTATTATTTATATTTAAATAGGCCGCTATTCTATTAAATGCGCCTATCATCTCTCTAACGCTAAGTTTTAATTCGTTGGCTATAAAATTAATAACCTCATCATCAATAGCAATGTTTCTCTCTGAAGCATGGAATTCTTTTAAACATCTTTGTTTTAAAATTTTAACTCTTTGTTCAAAATCTGGACTTTGAATATCGACAACTAGACCGCCTGATAGTCTCGATTTAATTCTGTCTTGTATTCTATCCAGTTCGTTTGGTGGTCTGTCACAAGAAATAACTATTTGTGAACCCGATTCTATCAATGCATTAAACGTGTGAAAGAATTCTTCTTGAGTTACATCTTTGCCGCTTACAAATTGTATATCGTCTATAATTAAAACTTTTGCACTTCTAAAAATATCTTTAAATTTTACAACATCATTATTTTTTATAGATCTAACGAATTGATACATGAATCTTTCCGCAGACACATAAATAACTTTATCTATTTTTTTTAATAACTTATTTCCAATAGCATTTAAAAGGTGAGTTTTTCCTAAACCAACCCCACCGTAAATATAAAGTGGATTATATTTATTTAAATTATCAATAATTCTATTGGCTGCTGTAAAAGCAAGTTCATTGCTTTTTCCAACTATAAAATTATCAAAAACTAATCTTTCATCAATTTTTGAAAGGCCGTAACTACCACTATCTTGTAGGAAATCTTTCTTTTCAAAGTCAATTACGTTTGATTTGCTGTTGCTTTTTGTTTCAACTCTTTCTGTTATCTGAAACTCTATACGAGTAATATTTGCATCTTGTTTCTTATATAAATCTAAAATTTTGTCAGCATAATGAGCAACTATCCAATCACGAATAAATCGAGTTTTTACGTTTAGTACTAAAGTATTAAAATTTATTTTAGTAAAACTAATATTTTGTAACCAACTTGTGAAGACATCTTTGCCGTAAAGTCCTAGCAGAGATTGTTGTAGTGAATCCCATCTCGCTTTATCGTTACTAAAATTATCTTTAAGGCTTATTTGGTTTGTCATTTGAACTTATTTTAAAAAAAGAAGAGTGTTTTATTTTTTTAAATATGTAAATACAAGAAAAGAATTTAATATTTTTAATTTTCAACTAAAGAGTTTAAACTTTTTGGTTGCTTAGAAAAAAATAATTATCAACTTAAGATTGATAAAATATTTTTTTTACAACTTTGAGATTTGTTTTGAGATACGAGAAACTTTTCTTGAGACTGTAGTTCTTTTTAAAGAACCTTTTTTAGAAGCTTTCATAACCTGAGATTGAAAATTAGAAAATAATTTCAAAGCTTTGGCTTTGTCTTTAGATTTAATTGCTTCTTCGATGATTTTTACTGCAGCTTTATATTTTCCAACTCTAATTTTATTAACTTGAGTTCTTTTTTTTATTTTTTTTACTGCGCGAATAGCAGAGACTGTGTTTGCCATATTTTTATGGGATTATATATAAGTTGAAGATATTAGGGTCAATTACTTAATTTTGACATTCGTTACAAAAAAAACTTGCTCTGCCTTGAGATACAACCCTTGCTATTAGACCAGAGCATCCTGTCCTAAGACATTTTAAATCTTCTCTATCATAAACTTTAAATTCATTTTGGAAGCGACCTTTTTCACCAACTGAAGACTTGAAGTCTTTTATGCTTGAACCACCCAATTTTAGAGCTCTTTTAAGAACTTTGCCGATAGAGGGATGAAGTCTCCCAATATCAACTAAGCTTAGCTTGGAGGAAATTTTATTAGGCCTTATCTTTGCTAAAAAAAGAATTTCGTTTGCATAAATATTTCCAATACCAGAAATGAAACGCTGGTCCATTAATAAAGTCTTGATCGTTCTTTGTGTGGCTTTAGTTTTTAATATTAAATAATCTTTCTTTAAATCTTTACCGAGTGGCTCTGGTCCTAATTTACTTAAAAATTTATTAACGTCTAATTTAGAAATTTTATCTAATAAAAAAAAACCAAATCTTCTAGGATCGTTATAAATTACCTTTAAATTATTAGAAAAGAAAAATTCTAAATGATTATGCTTTGAAGAAAATTCATTAGAGTAATAACTGGTCTTTAAAAAATCTTTAGAATAATTATTTTTAATTAAGAATTTGCCCGACATTCCTAAATGAGCGATCATTACATAATCATTCTTTAGATAAATCAAAATATATTTAGATCTTCTTAAAACCTTAATAATCTTTTGCCCGGTTACATTTTTTTTAAAATTTGCAGGAATTTTAAATCTTAAATTAGGATTATTTATTTTTATATTTTTAATAACTTTATTCTCGATAAATTTTAATAAAGTTCTTCGCGTTACTTCTACTTCTGGTAATTCTGGCATTAACTATATGACTATTGATTGCAAATGTTCTATATTTAAAGAATGCAAGATACTAATGCAAAACAAAATTCAAAAAAAGACTTTGTAAATAACGTTTTCAATTCTGTTTTTAAAAAATACGATTTGATGAATGACATCATGTCATTTGGCGTTCACCGGCTATGGAAAAGTAATTTGATCGACTGGATGCAGCCAAAACTAAATTCAAAATTAATTGATATGGCAGCTGGAACTGGCGACATGACAAAACTTTTCATTGAACGTACCAACTTGACTGGTCGAGCAACGATGGTTGATCAAAATATTGAAATGTTAAATGAAGGTAAAAAAAAACTTGAACATTATAAAAATATTGATTCTTTGTGCGCNAGNGCAGANCAAGTTCCTCTAAAANATTCTAGTTTTGATTACTACATCATCAGTTTTGGTATAAGAAACGTAACCGATATAAAAAAAACACTCAATGAGGCCTATCGATTACTTAAACCAGGTGGAAGATTTATGTGCTTAGAGTTTTCAAAAATTAATAATGAAATTATCGACAAGTTTTATTCAATATACTCAAGTTTTATTCCTCACATTGGACAAGCGGTTGCTGGAGATAAAAAGCCTTATGAATATTTGATACAAAGCATCAAAGATTTTTATAACCAAGACCAATTATTAAATCTTATGAAAGAGGCTAAGTTTATAAACACTGAATATAGAAACCTAACAACTGGAGTTGCGGCAATCCACTCTGGATGGAAAATACAATAACTTAAAATGCTATCTAATTTTTTTACTCTCATTAAAATTGGCAGAGCTTTAGCAAAGTCTAACAGTTTATCTATTTTTGAAGAATTTTATAAACCCCCTTTATCAATTAAGGTTTTAATAAAGATTTTTGGCTTTACTACTTTTAATAAAGACTCTGCAAACAAAAGTGCAGGTGAAAGATTAAAAAATGCTTTCTTAACTTTAGGTCCTGCTTTTATAAAACTGGGACAATTTCTTGCAACTCGCGCTGATATTGTTGGCGAAGAATTTGCAAAAGAGTTACAGAAACTCCAAGATCAAATGCCCTCTTTTGACATTTCTCAATCAAAAGAAGCTTTGCGTAAAGAATTAGGTGAAGAAAAATATCAACAAATCACTTATTTAAGCAAACCCATCGCTGCTGCTTCCATTGCGCAAGTTCATTTTGCTAAAATTATTAATAATGAAAAAAAAGAAATCGATGTTGCTATTAAAATATTAAGACCCAATATAGAAAAAATTTTTAACAAAGAATTAGATGCTTTAAGATTTTTAGCATCGGTTATTGAATTTAGCGTTAAGAAAAGTCGCAGATTAAAATTAGTAAAAATTATAGATTTGCTTAAAGAAATNACCNACATTGAAATGGATCTAAGATATGAAGCGGCCGCGGCAAGTGAACTNAAAAAAAATACAGCTCAAGATGAAGGATTTAAAGTTCCATCTATATTTTGGGATTTCACTTCACAAAGAGTTTTAACTATTGAAAAAGTAGAAGGAATTTCAATTAAAGATATAGATTTACTTATTAAAAATAAAATTGATCTAAAAAAAATATCAAGATTACTAATTCAAAATTTTTTAAGACAAGCTGTGGGCGATGGTTTTTTCCATGGTGACATGCATCAGGGGAATCTTTTTGTCGACAAGAATGAAAATATTGTGCCTGTAGATTTTGGAATTATGGGCCGACTGGATATTGCTAATAGAAAGTATTTAGCTGAGATATTGTATGGTTTCATTAACCGAGACTATGAAAAGGTAGCAAAAGTCCATTTTATTGCAGGTTTAGTGCCAAATACAGAGTCTTTAGATCAATTCACTCAAGCTCTAAGAACTATTGGTGAGCCTATTTTTGGTCAATCTTCTAAGAATATTTCTGCTGGTAAGTTACTAGCTAGACTTTTTGAAGTAACAGAAAAATTTAATATGGTCACTCAACCACAATTATTATTATTACAAAAAACAATGGTCGTAGTTGAAGGAGTTGCAAGATCATTAGATGAAGATGCAAATATTTGGGAAATTTCAAAACCAGTATTGCAAGGTTGGTTAAACAACGAGATTGGTCCTAAAAATAGAATAGATAAAATATTGAAAACGACAACTGAACTTTTAGATAAACTTCCTGAATTACCCGAGATGATTAATCGTGCCAACAAAGCTATGGAACTTTTAAATTCATACGATTTTATGAAAAATCAAAACCAAAATAACGAATATGAAATTAAAGAAAAATCTTCAAAATTAAAAAAGACTTATCTAATTATAGGTTTATTAATTATTGTAATTATATTGCTAATAGTATTCAAATAGCGCGATGCTAAATTCAATTGAGAATAAGAAAATTTTAATCGTTATTGGTGGCGGAATAGCTGCTTATAAAGTTCTCGATGTCATTAGAGAACTTAGAAAGAATAACTGTGAAGTTAAAACTATTCTAACGAATTCTGGAAAAGAATTTGTAACGCCGTTATCGATCTCTGCTCTTTCTAAAAATAAAGTTTTTGAAAATCTATTTGATCCAAATAACGAAGGTGAAATGGATCATATCGCGCTATCTAGATGGTGCGACTTGATACTAGTTGCGCCTACAACTGCAAATCTAATGGCAAATTTTGCACATGGAGAAGCTAAAGATTTTGCAACAACGGTTATTATGGCCTCTAACAAGCCTATTTTCCTCGCTCCAGCAATGAATGTTGAGATGTGGAATAATCAAGCTACCCAAGAAAATTTTCAAAAACTTATTCAATTTAAATATAAATTTATTGGACCCATTGTTGGTGAAATGGCGTGTGGTGAAGTTGGTGTTGGCAAAATGTCATCTCCCGAAGAAATTATTCTAACTATAAAAAATTATTTTCTTTCAAAGAATTTATTCAATAATAAAAATTTAAAAGCATTGGTGACTGCAGGATCGACTAGAGAATATATTGACCCGGTAAGATTTTTGTCTAATGAGTCTTCTGGAAAACAAGGATTTGAAATTGCAAAGTCATTAAACGATATCGGCTTTAAAACAAAATTAGTTATTGGTCCAAATTCTCTAAATATTAAAAATGAAGATAATCTTGAAGTGATCAATGTCACAACTGCAAAACAAATGTTTGAAGCTTGCAAAGATAATTTACCAGTAGATGTTGCCGTTTGTACTGCNGCAGTTTCTGATTTTAAAGTTAAAAATTATAGTGAAGAAAAAATAAAAAAAGAAGGATTAGANGATTTTAATTTAGAGCTTGAAAAAAATATCGACATTTTATCTTTCATCNCTAGCCAAAATATAAACAGACCAAGACTCGTGGTTGGTTTTGCAGCTGAGACTAAAAATATTATTGAAAATGCGCAAAAGAAAATCCAAAATAAACACTGCGATTGGATTTTGGCTAATAATGTGGCTGATAAATCTATTGGTTTTAATTCAGATTATAATGAGGTTTTTTTAATTTCTAAAAATAAAGAAGTTGAGAAATTTAACAAAACAACAAAATCAGAAATTGCCAAAAAACTATCTAATAAAATTCTTCACGCTCTTATTCAATAATGGTTAAAATTTTAGTAAAAAAAATAAATTATAAACATAAAGACCTGCCTAAGTATGAAACGGTAGGCTCATCTGGTTTAGATTTAATTGCTAATATTGATAAAGAAATAATTTTAAAGCCTAATGAGCGAACATTAGTGCCGACGGGCCTATCCGTTGCTATCCCTGAAAATTACGAAATACAAGTAAGACCAAGGTCAGGACTTGCAGCAAAGAATGGAATTAGCGTTTTAAATACGCCTGGAACAGTAGATGCTGATTATCGAGGTGAAATTAAAGTTATATTAATAAACTTAAGTTTAGAAAATTTTAAAATTGAACCGGGGCAAAGAATTGCACAGATGGTGCTGTGCCCTGTTGTAAAAGCTGAATTAGTTGAGGTTGATACACTTCCTGAATCAGTTCGTGGAAGCGGTGGGTTTGGTTCAACAGGCCGATAAATATTCATGAAACTTAGCTATGACGATGTCAAAAGATACATTGCTCATATCAATTTAAAAAAGATCGGCAGCTTTGGTCAAAAGAAAATTATCGATACAAAAGTTCTCATCATTGGTGTTGGTGGATTAGGCTCTCCTGTTGCACTTTATCTTGCATCATCTGGAATTAATAATATCGGTATCGTTGATCATGATAAAATAGATATTTCAAATTTACACAGACAAATTTTATTTAATGAAGAAGACGTTAATAAATTTAAAGTAGACATCGCAGAAAAAAGATTAGAAAAAATTAATTCAAAAATAAAAATTAAAAAATTCAAAACTAAGATTGATAGCGATAATATAAATAAAATTGCAAAAGGATATGATCTCATTATTGATGGTACCGACAGTTTTAAATCAAAATTATTAATTAGTGATTATTGTTATAAAAATAAAAAAATCTTAATTTGTGGGGCTATCAGCAAATTCGATGGTCATGTATTTGTTTTTAACTTTAAAAAGAAAAACTCGCCTTGTCTTAGATGTTTTATGCCAGAAATTCCAACTACCGACATGATGGATTGTCAAAATGAAGGCGTTCTATCTACTCTTGCAGGAATGATTGGAACAATTATGGCTAATGAAGCCATTCGCGAAATATTAAATTTTGAAAACTCTTTATGTGGAAATATCTTAATTATTAATGCTGAAAATCTTTTAATTAAAAAAATTAAATTAAATAAAAACAAAAATTGCATTAAGAAGATTAAATGAAGTTTAGAGCAATAATTATTATTTTATCTTTTATTATTTTCACGAGCAGTGATTTATTCGCACAAAAAATCACAACTAAAAAATATCTTAGTATTAGAACTAGCGTTGCAAACCTTAGAATTGGACCCTCGTCCGCACATCCCATTGCATTCGTNTATGAAAAAAAGAATATGCCAGTTGAAGTGATCGATGAGTTTGAAGTATGGAGAAAAGTTAAAGATTATCAAGGCGATATTGGCTGGCTTCATTTAAGTCAGTTATCTAGAAAAAGAACTTTATTGACTACTAAAGATGGAATTGTTCTTTTTAAAAATTCAACTCTCTATTCAAAACCTATTATTAAAATTGGAAATTTAGAAGCTGCTGTCATTAAAAAATGTATTCCAAATTGGTGCTTGATTGAAATCCAAAATTATAAAGGTTGGATACAAACTGATCATGTTTGGGGCTTGGAAAATAAAGAGATTATCAATTAAATTTGTCAAATCCTCTATTAAACTGTAAATTGATATCTAATAATCAATAATTTTAATTCTCTAACAATTTCATGAAACAAAAAAATCAATACGGCTACCAAGATCTGCTTGATTGCGCTGAGGGGAAAATGTTTGGACCTGGTAATGCAAAATTGCCTGCACCTCCAATGTTGATGTTTGATAGAATTACTTCAATTACAGCTGAGGGCGGATTATTTAATAAAGGAGAAATTTTAGCAGAATTAGACATCAAAGATAATTTATGGTTTTTCGAATGTCATTTTAAAGGCGATCCTGTGATGCCTGGATGTTTAGGATTAGATGCGATGTGGCANCTNNTNGGATTTTATCTTGGCTGGTTAGGAAATCCGGGTCATGGTCGAGCACTGGGTGTGAATGAAGTAAAATTTACAGGTGAAGTTGTAAAACAAGTAAAACTTGTAAAATATGTCATTAATATCAAAAGATTATTAAGAAAAGGCGAAACTTGTGTTGGTTTGGCTGATGGTTTAGTCTTTGCAGACAATAAAGAAATATACAACGCTAAAAATCTTAAAGTTGGTTTATTTAAAAGCTAAGGAGAATTGATGCGAAGAGTAGTAATCACAGGTTCTGGAATTGTATCTTGTATTGGTAACAATAAAAAAGAAGTTTTAGATTCTCTATTAAATACTAAATCTGGAATAACTTTTTCTGAAGAATATAAAAAATATAATTTTAAAAGCCAAGTTTGCGGTGTTCCTAATATTAAATACGAAGATTTAATTGATAGAAAAGTTCTAAGATTTATGGGCGATGGATCTGCCTATGCTTATCTTTCAATGAAAGAAGCTATTGAAGAATCAGGTCTTACTGAAAAAGAAGTTAGCAACGAGAAAACTGGAATTATTATCGGATCAGGAGGTCCATCAATTAAAAACGTTATGTTCGCAATAGATTCAACAAGAGCATCAGGTCCTAAAAAAATGGGTCCCTTTATTGTGCCAAGAACAATGGCAAGCACATGTTCTGCAACTTTAGCAACACCATTTAAAATTAAAGGAGTTAACTATTCAATTAGTTCTGCTTGTGCAACTAGCGCACATTGTATTGGTAATGCTATGGAACTTATTCAATATGGAAAACAAGATATTGTTTTTGCAGGAGGTGGTGAAGAAATAGATTGGAGTCTTTCTGCAATGTTTGATGCGATGACAGCATTATCTTCAAAATATAATGATACGCCACAAACGGCTTCTAGACCTTACGATTCAAGCAGAGATGGCTTTGTAATCGCAGGAGGAGGAGGTGTTATGGTTTTAGAAGAGTATGAACATGCAAAAGCAAGGGGAGCTAAAATTCTAGCTGAAATTACAGGTTATGGGGCCACATCTGATGGTTATGATATGGTTGCGCCTTCTGGTGAAGGAGCTGTGAGATGTATGAAAATGTCTATGCAAAATTTAAGGCATTCTAAAATAGATTACATTAACACACATGGAACCTCTACTCCTGTAGGAGATACAAAAGAAATTGAAGCGATGAAAGAAGTATTTAAAGATAAAGTTCCTCCTTTCAGTTCAACAAAATCAATCACAGGACATTCGCTTGGCGCAACATCAGTTCAAGAAGCTATTTACTGTCTACTAATGATGAAAAATAAATTTATAGCAGCCTCAGCAAACGTGAAGGATTTAGATGAAAAAATAAAAGGACTTCCTATTGTAACTGAAGTTAAAAAAAATATAGAATTGAATTGTGTGATGTCTAATAGCTTTGGCTTTGGCGGAACGAACGCAACTCTAGTATTTGAAAGTTTATAAAATGAAATTAATGCAGGGTAAAAAAGGATTGATCATGGGCGTTGCAAATGATCGTTCAATTGCTTGGGGTATTGCAAAAAAATTAAGTGAACACGGCGCTGAACTTGCATTCACATATGTAGGTGATGCTTTAAAAAAAAGAGTTATTCCTCTTGCAGAATCTTTAGGTTCAAAATTTACGTTAGATTGTAATGTGGAAAANAAAGAAGNCATTGTTAAAACTTTNTCAGACATTAAAGANAAATGGGGAAATTTAGACTTTGTGGTTCACGCAATTGCGTTTTCAGATAAATCAGAATTATCAGGACAATATTTAAATACATCAAGAGAAAATTTTTCAAACAGTATGTTAATTTCTTGTTTTTCTTTTACAGAAGTTTGTAAAGAAGCTGCTAAAATAATGAAACCAGGTTCAAGCTTTATTACTTTAACTTATTGCGCTGATAAAGTTATTCCAAATTATAACGTCATGGGAGTTTGCAAAGCTGCCCTTGAAACAAGTGTTAAATATTTATCCGTTGATCTTGGTTCAAATGGAATTAGAGTAAATGCTATTAGCGCAGGTCCTATTAAGACGTTAGCGGCTTCTGCAATTGGTGATGCTAAGTTCTTATACAAATGGAATGAAAACCATTCTCCACTAAAGAGAAACGTTGATATTAATGATGTCGGTGGNGCTGCAGTTTATCTATTAAGCGATCTTGCNGCGGGNGTTACAGGNGAAATTCACTATGTNGATGCGGGTTATAATATCGTTGGTATGCCTAACCCAAAGAATATGCAGGCTTAACTATCTAAAGCTTGTTTGATTGAAAGTTTAACTTTTCCTTTATCAAATCCTAAAACTTTAACTTTAACTTCATCACCCTCTTTTACAACGTCACTTACTTTTTCTACTCTTTTCGCTGCAAGTTCAGAGATGTGAACTAGACCATCTTGTTTGCCTAAGAAGTTTACGAAAGCTCCAAATTCCATAATTTTAACAACTTTTCCAGTGTAAATTTTTCCAAGTTCAGGTTTTGCAATAATACTTTTTACCATCTCTAAAGCTTTGTTTCTTGAAATTTCATCTGGTGCAGAAATAGTTACAATTCCATCATCACTAATGTCAACTTTAGCGCCTGATAATTCAACGATCTCTCTTATTGTTACTCCGCCTTTTCCGATAATGGCTGCGATATCTTTTTTATCGACAGTCACTTTTTCCATTTTTGGAGTGTGTTTTGATAAATCTTTTCTTGAAGCTTTAAGTGCTTTGTTCATTTCACCTAAGATATGAATTCTACCATCTTTTGCTTGCGATAATGCTTTGTCCATAATCTCAAATGTAATTCCTGTAATTTTAATATCCATTTGTAGCGAAGTAATTCCATCTTCTGTTCCTGCAACTTTAAAATCCATATCTCCTAAATGATCTTCATCCCCTAAGATGTCGGATAGAACTGAAAAATCAGCTCCTTCTTTGATTAAACCCATTGCAATTCCTGCAACTGGTTTTTTAATAGGAACTCCAGCATCCATTAAAGCAAGGGATGCTCCGCAAACAGTTGCCATAGATGATGAACCATTTGACTCTGTAATTTCTGAAACAATTCTAAACGTGTAAGGGAAATCTTCTTTTTTAGGTAAAATTGAATTAACAGCTCTCCACGCTAATTTACCATGACCTATTTCACGTCTACCTGTTCCAACTCTACCAACTTCTCCAACTGAGAATGGAGGGAAGTTATAGTGCAACATAAATCTAGATCTTTGTAATCCATCTAAGCTTTCAATTCTTTGCTCATCCTCTGAAGTTCCAAGTGTTGTAACAACAATTGCTTGTGTCTCACCTCTTGTAAATAAAGCAGAACCATGAGTTCTAGGTAATATACCCACTTCACATTTAATCGGTCTAATATCTGCAAGTCCTCTTCCATCAATTCTTTTCTTTTCTTTAAGAATTTTTGTTCTAACAATTTCTTTTTCAACATCTTTAAACTGAGATTCAACGTCCATTTTGCTAAATTCTTCTGAATCTGTATAAAGCGCCAATGATTTTTCTTTTGCTAAATTAATTAATCCGCTTCTTTTCTTTTTATCTGGCTCTGAAAACGCTGCCACTAAATCATTTTTAACATTTTTTAATAAATTATCTTTTACAACTTTTAAATCTTTTTTCTCTACAACCCATGTTTCTTTTTTACATTCTGCGGCAAATTCATTTATCATTTTAATCACCGGAGCAAATTGGTCATGACCAAATTTAACTGCATCTAACATTATTTTTTCAGTTAATCCTGAAGCCTCAGACTCCACCATCAGAACTGCATCTTTAGTTCCTGCAACTATTAATTCTAATTGTGATTCTTTTAATTGTTCTTTTGTTGGATTTAAAACAAAGCTGTTATTAATATAGCCTACTTTAGAAGCTGCAACCGGTCCCATAAATGGAATTCCTGAAATAGCTAATGCTGCTGAAGCTGCAATTAAAGATAATACTTCTGGATCGTTATCTTTCTCGTATGAAAGAACTGTTGGTAAAACTTGAACTTCATTTCTAAAGCCTTCTGGAAATAAAGGTCTAATTGGTCTGTCAATTAATCTTGATATTAGAGTTTCGCTCTCTGTTGGTCTTGCTTCTCTTTTNAAATATCCNCCTGGNATTTTTCCTGAAGCGTAATATTTTTCTTGGTAATTTACTGTAAGTGGAAAGAAATCTATGTCAGGTTTTGCTTTCTTTGCACCAACAACTGTTGCTAAAATAACTGTATCACCTGAAGTTAGTATAACTGCCCCATCTGCTTGACGAGCAATTTTTCCGGACTCGATAGATAATTTTTTACCGCCCCAAACAATCTCTTTTCTTACTATTTTAAACATTAAAATTTATTTTCTGATATTCAGCTTTTCTAAGATCTTTTTATAATTGGTTGCGTTTGTTTTGCTGAGATAATCTAATAGTTTTTTTCTTCTATTCACCAATGTTGTTAATCCTGTGTACGAATGCTTATCTTTTTTATTTTTTGTAAAATGCTCAGTTAAATATCTAATTCTCTCAGTTAAAATAGCGATTTGCACTTCTGAAGAGCCAACGTCTTTAGCATGCAGTTTTAAATCTTTAAAAACACTTTCTTTATTTAAAATTTTTTTTGTCATTTTTTTAATTAAATACTCTTCTTGGATAAAAAAAACCGGACTTAAGGTATCCCAGAGCAAGTGGCTTTTCTAAAGCCGCTGTGTAAATATTGTCTAAACTAACCTTTCCAAATTCATTAACCAAACTAACTTTCATTCCATTCTTTATTAAATTAACTCTTTCATCATTTAATTTAATGCTAGGTATATGTATTAAAGCGCTCTGAATATCAAGTACATATTTTAAAAAGTTGGCAGTGCTTTCTTTTTCTATTAATTTTTCAAGGCTATTTGAGTTCTTAATTCTAAAATTTCCATATCGAGTTCTGACTAATTTAGTGACATGAGCAAATCCATCAAAGGATTTTGCAATGTCTCGTGCCAGACTTCTAATATAAGTTCCTGTTCCGCATTTTATATAAAAAAGGCTTTTGTTATTTTCATGTTTTAATAATCTAATATTTTTTATAAAAACTTTTCTCTCCTCCATATCAAATTCTAAATTATTTCTCGCAAGTTCATAAGATCTTTTGCCATTAATCTTTACAGCAGAAAATTTCGGCGGCATTTGCATTTGGTAGCCAATAAATTTTTTTAAAATATTTTGAACTTCTTTTTTTGTCGGATAAATTTCATTACTTTTTGTAACTTTACCTTCTAAATCTAAGGTATCCGTCTCTGATCCCCACTGAATTTCAAATAAATAACTTTTTAATAGTAAATGTATTAATGAAACAGTCTTAGTTGCTTCACCTAGGGCAATAGGCAGAACGCCCTCAGCTAATGGGTCTAAAGTTCCAGCATGACCAATTTTAATTTTTTTAAACTTACTCTTTATGATGTTTAAACAGTATGCAGAGCTAAAACCTTTGGGTTTATTTAAATTTATCCAACCATCAATCATTTTCGTGCGTCTTAATAATTAATTTTTCAATTTTTTCAGCATAATCAAAAGATTCATCTAATACGAAATGAAGATTGGGCAAAAATTTATTTTTCCAATTACGCGACATTTGTTTTTTAATTAAACCATTATTATTGATAAGCGATTGTAAAATAAACTCTGAATTTTTACCTCCAAGCGGCATAAAAAAAACTTTTGCATGTTTTAAGTCTGGGCTCATTCTAACTTCTGAAACCGTAATCACTCGAGTATTGATATTTGGCAAAGCCACTTCTTCTTTTAAAAATAAATTTCCAAGTAACTGTTTTAATAGTTCACCAACTCTTAACTGCCTTTGGGTGAAAGGCTGATCGCTTAAATGAATGTTCATTATTAACTAATTTATTGTTCTTGCGCTTTCAACGACAGAAAATGCTTCAATAATATCTTTTTCTTTAAAATCTAAGAAATCTTTAAAAGCTACTCCGCCTTCAATACCTGCTTTAATTTCTTTCACTTCATTTTTTTCTCTAAAAAGAGATGCAACTTTTCCTGTGTATACAACGCTTCCATCTCTAACAATTCTTACATCAGAATTATTAACGATGCTTCCCTCCGTCACTTTAATACCTGCAACTTTTCCAGCTTTAGAAGATTTAAATACCTGTAAGATTTCGCACTGTCCTAATACTTGTTCATTAATTTCTGGCGCTAATAAACCTGATAATGCTTTAGTAATGTGCTCAATCGCCTCATAAATAATATTAAAGTATAAAACGTTGACCCCTAATTTTACCGCAAGATCTTTTGCTTCTTTATTAGGCTTAATATTAAAGCCAATTAAAACTGCATTAGAAGCTTTTGCTAAAGATACATCTGTCTCTGTAATGGCACCAACGGATGATAAAACTATATCTGGCTTAACTTCATCATGTTGAATTTTTAATATCGCATTAGATAAAGCCTCTGCAGATCCATGCACGTCACTTTTGATAATAATTGATAATTCTTTTTGTTTGTTAACATCTCCAAAAATGTCATTTTTCTTAACAAGACCGATAGTTTTTTTAGATCTACCCTGTTCAATTCTATGTTCATTTATTTCTTTTGCTTTTGCCTCGCTATCCAAAACTAAAAAATCATCGCCTGCTTCAGACACACCCGTTAAGCCAATAATCTCAACTGGCATTGAAGGACTTGCTTCATTAACTAATTCTCCTCTAAAATTATTCATCGCTCTAATTTTTCCCCACTGCAAACCACTTGCAAAGAAATCACCTCTTTTTAAAGTGCCTCTCGTGATTAAAATTGTCGACACAGGTCCTTTGCCTTTATCTAATTTTGATTCAATCACTATTCCTTGGGCTGGTACATTTGGGTTCGTTTTGTGATTTAAAATTTCTGCTTGTAAAATAATTGCCTCTTTTAATTTATCTAAATTTGTTTTCTTTAAAGCAGATATTTCAACACACTGAATATCTCCGCCTAATTCTTCAACAACAAGTTCGTGCTCTAATAGTTGATTTCTAACTTTTTGCTTATCAACGCCGTGAATATCGCATTTGTTAATTGCAACTATGATTGGAACTTTTGCAGCTTTTGCATGTTGTATCGCTTCAATTGTTTGCGGTTTAATTCCATCATTTGCAGCAACAACTAAAACAACGATATCTGTAATTTTAGATCCTCTAGCTCTCATTTCAGTAAAGGCCGCATGACCCGGTGTATCTATGAAAGTCATCCATTTTTTATCTTCTGCAAAAACTTGATAAGCACCAATGTGCTGCGTAATTCCACCGTGCTCTGTCGCAACAACATTTGTTTCTCTTAATGCATCTAGTAATGAAGTTTTACCATGATCCACGTGACCCATTACAGTTATTACTGGAGGCCTAGAATATGTGTCTTCGTCTTCTTTAGATTTTTTTAATTTTGATAATTCATCATCGATTTGATTATCTTTTACAACTGTATGTCCAAATGCGCCAACGATATACTCGGCCGTATCTCTGTCGATAGTGTGATTGATTGTAACTTTTACATTTTTTTCAAATAAAAATTTAATAATCGAACTTGCTTTTTCTGCCATTCTGTTTGCAAGGTCTTGAATAGTGATTAAGTTAGGTACCGATATTTCTCTAGAAGCTTTTTTTGCTTCGCCTGATTCATCACCATCTTGAACTAATTTTTTATCTTTTTCTCTAGCTCTTTTAAATGAAGCTAAACTTCTTGATTTTTCATCTTCATCGGCATCCGTAAGCGCTTTAGATAAGGTTAGTTTATATTCTCTTTTTTTACCGTGTGTTTTTTTAATTAATTTTTTACTGTTATCTATTTCAAGCTCTTCTTGAATTTTTTTTCTTGCCCATTCCTGAGCTGATTTTTGTGCTTTAGCTGTATCTTCTTTTGTTAAAGTCTTTCCTTTTACTGCTTCTTGTGGGGTTGTTGAAACTTTTGGTTTTTCTGCGGACTGACTAATATCAATCGATCTGTTTTTCTTTTTTTCAACTAAAACTGATTTATTGCCAGCGCCTCTTGCGTAGCTTGAAACAGCTGCTGGCCCACCACTAAAGTTTTTTAATGTAAGTTTTTTTTTTTTGTCTTTAACGTCCATGTTTTTTCTAAAAGCGAGTTTATTATTTGTTAAAAACTTTTTCTCTTGCGCTCATTATTAGACGCTCAGCCTCAGCTTTTATGATATCGAAATTCTGCAGGATTCCTTCAAATTCCACTCTTTTTCCTTTAACTTCATCGTAGCCGCCTAAGATTTCATCAACTGATAAGTCTGCAAAATCAGCTAAAGTTTTAATATTTTTTTCACCTAAAGTAAGTAACATTCCAAGTGATAGTCCTGGATGATTCATAAGATCATCCTGAATACCTAACTCTTTAACTCTATTTGATATTTCTTTAGATTCTGTTTCTAAATATTCTTTAGCTCTTTCTTTTAATTCTTTTGCTGTGTCTGCATCGAAACCATCAATTTTCGTTATTTCCTCCAAAGGAGACCCGTCGATTTCTTTGATAGAAGAAAATCCTTCTAGTACTAAAAGCTGAGCCATCATTTCATCAATTTCTAAACTTTCAATAAATCGTTTCGTTTTAATTTTAAATTCTGATTGTCGTTTTTCTGTTTCTTCTTGATCTGTTAAAATATCAATTTCATAATTCATTAACTTAGAAGCAAGTCTTACGTTTTGTCCTCTTCTTCCAATCGCTTTGCTAAGATTATTTTCATCAATTACGACTTCAATTCTTTTTGTAGCTTCATCTAGAACTACTTTTTGAACTTCAGCAGGTGCTAAAGCATTAATCACAAGTGTTGCTGGATCTTCAGACCAATGAATAATATCAATTTTTTCTCCTTGTAATTCATTCACCACCGCTTGCACTCTACTTCCTCTCATACCAACACAAGCTCCAACTGGATCTATCGATTTATCTTTTGATGTAACGCAAATTTTTGCTCTACTTCCTGGATCTCTTGCTACTGATTTAATTTCAATTGTTCCTTCATAAATTTCTGGCACCTCAAGTTTGAATAGTTTTGCCATAAATTGAGGATGAGCTCTTGATAAAAATATTTGTGGACCTTTAGCTTCTTTTTTAACTTCATAACAATAAGCTTTAATTCGGTCGCCTACTTTTATGTTTTCTCTTGGGATTAACTCATCCCTTTTGATAATTGATTCAGCTTTTTGTAAATCAACGATGATATTTCCAAATTCTATTCTCTTAACTATTCCGCTAAGAACTTCGCCGATCTTATCTTTAAAATCGTTATATTGTTTTTCTCTTTCTGCATCTCTCACTTTTGTAGTGATGACTTGTTTTGCAGCTTGAGCAGCTATTCTACCAAAATCAACTGGTGGTAGTGGTTCTAAAATTTCTTGATCTAGTGCTATATCACTTTTAATTTTTTGAGCGTCTTTTAAACTAATTTCGTTTTGACTGTTGGCTGGATTCTCTACAACTTTTAATCTTCGACCTAATTCGATTTGTCCATTAGCTCTATTGATGGAAACATAAATATTATTTTCTTGTCCATAACGTGTTCGCGCGGCTTTCTCAATAGCTTCTTCCATAGAAGTAAGGACAAGCTCTTTATCAATTGATTTTTCGTTTGCTACAGCGTCAACTATCCTAATCAGTTCTACTGTATCAACTCTGTTATTTAACATTAGTTTTGTTTCCTGTAAAAAAAAATGGGCCTAAGCCCATCATGTACTTTCAATAATTTCCCTTAATCTACGCTACATTTTTTAACTTATCAAGATTTAAAAAATAAATATCTTTTTTTAATTTATTGGCCTTATTTGAGTATTTTGTATCAACTATGGGATGTCTATTGCTCAAACTATATTCAAACGTATCATTTTTTTTCTTTAATAAAGAAATCTCTTTTACCACATAATTAAAATAATTCTGATCATCTGTTACAAAGATTAATGTTGATTTAATTTTCATTTTTTTTAAAATTTTTTCTAAAAATAAATAATTTAGTAATCTTCTTTTTTTTTGCTTATTTTTCATCCATGGATCAGGAAATAAGACAAAGACTTTTGAAAAAAAATTATCTATAAAATTATCTATGACTTTTTGTACCGGTACATCTAGTATTGAAATATTATTTAAGTTTAATTCTTTAGCTTTTTGTACAACATTAGCGACACCATTAATAAAAGGATCCACCCCAATAAAATAATCATTTGGATAAGTGGTTGCTTGAAATAATATATTTTCACCTAAACCAAATCCTATTTCTAAAATAAAATCTTTATTTTTAACTAGTTTTATTTCTTCAAAATTGACTAAAAAATCTTTTTTGTGATTTTCATAAAAAAACTTTTTGCTTTTAGATAAGGCTCTTGATTTTGATCTTCCAAAAAAAATCTTTTTTTTGTCGTCGATCAAATTATACTTTTGATTGAAAATATTTAATTAAATCAGTTTTTTCCCAACTAAAAGAACCATTGTCTTCTGGTTGTCTACCGAAATGTCCATAAGCTGCTGTTTTTTGATAAATTGGTTTGTTAAGTTTTAATAACTCACGAATACCTCTTGGACTTAAATTAAAATTTTTAGAGATGATTTCTTCAATTTTTTTTGACTTATTATCTTCACTATCAAATAAATCGATGTAAATTGAAAGAGGTTGTGACACTCCAATTGCATAGGATAATTGTATTAAACATTTTTCTGCAACGCCTGCGGCTACAATATTTTTTGCCAAATATCTTGCAACGTAAGCTGCTGATCGATCCACTTTTGTCGGATCTTTTCCTGAAAATGCTCCGCCGCCATGAGGTGCTGCTCCGCCGTAAGTATCAACAATAATTTTTCGACCCGTTAATCCTGAGTCTCCATCTGGTCCACCAATAACAAATCTACCCGTCGGATTAACATAAAAATGTTTCTCATCACACATCCAACCTTTTGGAATGACTGATAAAACGTAGGGACGAACAATCTCTTTAACTTTTTCTTGATCAATATTTTCTTCATGTTGTGTTGAAACAACTATTGAAGAAATTCCTTTCGGTTTTCCTTTTTCATAAATAACTGAAAATTGACTTTTTGAATCGGGTCTTAAAAATTTTTCTTTTCCAGATTTTCTTGCCTCTGACATTAATTGTAAAACTTTATGAGAATAGCTTATCGGTGCTGGCATAAGATCTTTTGTCTCTGTGCAAGCATAACCAAACATAATTCCTTGATCGCCTGCGCCTTCATCTTTATTACCGCTTGAATCAACACCTACAGCTATGTCTTGCGATTGACTATGAAGGTAGTTTGTAAATTTTAAATTTTTCCAATGAAAACCTTCTTGCTCATAACCAATGTCTTTAACTCTAGATCTAATTAATTTTTCAATTTCATCGGTGTTTATCTCTGGACCCCTTACTTCACCAGCAATCACAACCGTATTTGTAGTAACTAAAGTCTCACAAGCAACTCTACTTTCTGGAAATTTAGATAAATATAAATCGAGCACCGAGTCCGATATAATATCGCAAACTTTATCGGGATGCCCTTCAGACACTGATTCACTAGTAAATATATAATCTTGTTTAGCCATTTTTATTAAATTTTCTAAGAGCAATAACGAATATAATACTTAAGAAGATTGTAAAATAAAAAATGTAGTTTTCTAATAAAGAAAACAAGGTTTTTCCTTTTAAAAAGAATAACTTTAGATCAATAAAACCTGATTTGTTTAATTCTAAAGAATTTATAATTTTTCCATTTGGAGAAATATAAGCGGACATACCTTTATTAGTTGATCTTACAATTGGAACACCTTGCTCTACTGCTCTAAAGACTGCCTGGGTTAAATGTTGATGAGGACCGATTGAGTCTCCAAACCAACCATCTTCTGAAATGTTTATTATGAAATTATAATCTTTAGAATCGCGTTTAAGATCACCAGAATAAATTATTTCATAACAAAGCAAAGGCAGGAAAGATAAATTGTTAAATACTCTAATCTCTTTTCTCTCAGCCCCTGAAGAGAAAGAACTATATCCAAACGTAATTTTTTTTAATCCCCACTTTGCTAATAAATTTTCAAAAGGAATAAATTCTCCAAATGGCACAAGTTTAATCTTGTTATAAACATTAACAACTTCAGCATTATTGTTAAGAACGACTAAGGAGTTATAAAAATTAATTTTATTACCTGAAATACTTGGATTGGTTACACCAACAACAACTAAATGATTTTTAGAAAAATTTTTATTAAAGTATTCTTTATATTTATACAGATCTTTAGGATTAGTTTGCTGGATCATCCCCTCAGGCCAAACAATTAAAGTTTTTTCATCTTTGTTTACTTTGCTTAGATTGATTAAAGAAATTAAATTTCTATTCTCGTTTTCAGTGCCCCAAGTTTTGGCGATATCAATATTAGGCTGAACTATTTTTATTTTAATGTCGTTGTACTGATTAAACTCTGTATTTTTTATTATAATTTTTCCAAATAAATAATTAGAAATTAAGACAATAAATAAAAAAGCAGAATTAATTAGTATTTTTTTAAATTGAATAGGCCATAAAGAATTAAAGTAAATTGAGAAGATAAGAATGCTAAAAAAATTAAAGGTATATGTGCCAATGAATTTTAATACTTGAATATTCTCAAGTGAAAAACTCCATGAATAAGATATTAGATTCCAAGAAAATCCTGTAAATAATATTCCTCGTAAATATTCAAATATTGATAAGGAAATAGAAAATATTAATAAAAAAATATAATCTTTTTTTATCAAAGAATGAATTGCAATAACTGCAGCCCCATAAAAGATAGCTAATAAAATGGGTAAACCTAAAATGGCCACAGGAATTAAAAAAGTTAGTTGTTTGTCAAAAGTTAATGAGTGCGAAACCCAATAAAGGCTACTTGCAAAATATCCATAACCAAAAGCAAAGCCTAAAAAAAAGAAATTAGATATTTTTGCTTTTTTTTCTTTAAATAAAACTATTAGATATAAAAACAGAGAGTAAGTAATAAAATTTACAAAAATAAGATTATAAGGTGGCAAAGAAAAGCTAGATAAAGAGCCTAATAATAATAAAAAAGTGTAGATAAAAAAAATATTTTTTTTTGACATCCTTATTTTTAAATACTTCTAATAATTTTTTGCTCTAACAGATTCATTTTTTTATATTTTTTAAATGAATCATGCTCATAGCCAATAAGATGTAAAACGCCATGAATTAACATTTTTTTAAAATAATCATCAAAGTTTATATTTTCTTTTTTAATAATCGCTTCAATATACTGATAACTTAGCGCGATATCTCCAAGGTAAACCTTTTTCTTTAATTTAAGATCCTTTTTAAAAAAATTTTTATCCTCCGCAGGAAAAGATAATACGTCTGTATCCTTATTAATTTTCCTAAATTTTTTATTAAGATTTTTCATATTTTTTGTGCCCGTTAGAAGAATGGATATTTCACAGGCCATTAACCTAGATGGAAATATAGATAATAAAATTTTTTTAATACTTTTTTTAAGAAACAAATTTACTTTGGGGTATCTAGATTTCCAGCTCTTATGTTCAATAACTAAATTAACTTTTACCATTCGGCTCTTTTTTTTCATAATCATCATAAGCCTTAACGATTTTAGAAACTAAAGGATGTCTCATAACATCATTATGATCAAAGTTTATGGTTTTAATTTCTTTAATATCTTTAAGAATTTTTGTGGTTTCATAAAGTCCGGATTCTTTTGATTTTGCTAAATCCACTTGCGATGGATCGCCGTTTATTACCATTGTTGAATTATTTCCAAGTCTAGTTAGGAACATTTTTATTTGAGTAAACGTTGCATTCTGAGCTTCATCTAATATGACAAATGAATCTTTTAGTGTTCTTCCTCTCATAAAAGCAAGTGGTGCAATCTCAATTATACCCTCTTCTATTTTTCTTTGAATTTTGTCATATCCTAGAAGCTCATAAAGAGAATCGTAAAGAGGTATAAGATAAGGATCAATTTTGTCCTTCATATCTCCTGGTAAAAATCCTAAATTTTCTCCTGCTTCTACTGCTGGTCTTGATAATATTATTTTTTTAACTCTATCTTCTAATAAAAAGGTAACTGCTATCGCAACCGCTAAAAAAGTTTTTCCAGTTCCAGCAGGTCCTAATGCCATTACAATTTTATGATTTTTTAAAGCATCTACGTAAATTTTCTGCTTCTCAGATCTTGGTAAAATTATTTTTTTTGATGTTTTGATAGCATCATTATCACTATAAATTGAATTAGAATTTGATTCCGTTCTATTCATTTTAGTTACATCAAAGATTGTCTTAATGTCTTCTTTTTCAATGCTGTTTGTGTTTACAAATTTTGCGATAAGATTGTCCATAATTTGAACAACTGATTGTCTATTATTTAAATCCCCTCTTACAATCATTAAATTTCCTCTTAAATTAATTTTTGTATTAGTAATATTTTCTATTTCCTTAAGATTCGAATCAAACTCACCAATGATTTTACTTAAAACTAAATTATTTTTTATATAAAAACTCAAATAATCATTATTTTTTTCAATAATTTCAATCTGNGAACTAGACACCTTAGATATATTCATCAAACGAGTACTTCTTCTTTTTGTAATATACCAAAAAGGTTTTTACTATTGCAGGAAGTAATTTCAATATCCACTAAATCTCCTGGATTACAATTTTCAGAGTTAAAGAAGATAGAATGCATAAATTTACTTCTACCAAAAAATTGACCTGGAGTTTTAGTTTTATTCTCAATTAATATTTCAGTTTTTTTTCCTATTAATTGTTTACTGTTCTTAAATTGAATATCACCTAATAAAGTCTGCAATTTTAATAATCGAGCTTTGCATATATCTAGGGATATCTGATCTCGATCAACAGCTGGAGTGCCTGGTCTTTGACTATATATAAATGAATAAGAACTATTAAAATTTACTCTGTTAATAATATCAAGCGTATCTTGAAAATCCTGCTCTTCCTCACCTGGAAAACCAATTATAAAATCGCTAGAAAATTCCATTTCTGGATTAGCTTCTTTAAATTTTGCAATCAAATTCTAAATAATATTCTCTTGTATGTTTTCTATTCATCAATTTTAAAATTTTATTAGAACCTGATTGAATGGGTAAATGTAATTGCGGCATTAATTTTTTTTGATATTTAAAAGCCTCAATCAATTCTTGATCCATGTCATTTGGATGTGAAGTGGTAAAACGTATTCGATGAATTGAATTAATTTTTGCTATTTCATCTATTAGTTTTGCAAGATTATAAGTTTTGTTCCCATCTACAAATTTGTAAGCGCTAACATTTTGTCCAAGCAAAACAATTTCTCTAACTCCATTATCTGATAATTTTTTTGCCTCATTAATAATGCTGTTAAACGATCTAGAAAATTCAGCGCCTCTTGTATAAGGAACTACACAAAAGGAACAAAATTTATCACAACCTTCTTGGATGGTTAAAAATTCAGAAACTTTAGATTTTCTTGAAGATTTTAAATTATCTAAGGTGTCAAATTTTTCTATTAATTCAAAATTAGTGTCAGAAAAATTTTCTTTTCTTTCTGCAAAATTTTTAATTTGCTCAGGCAGTCGATGGTAAGATTGTGGCCCAACAACAATATCAACATAGTTAGTTCTTTTAAAAATCTCCTCGCCTTGTGCTTGCGCTATACATCCGGCTAATACAAAAATCGGTTTTTTTTTAGATCGATTCAGTTTTTTAATTTTGCCAATATCAGAATAAACTTTTTCAGTTGCTTTTTCTCTAATGTGGCAAGTATTAAATATAATACAATCTACATCTGCTAAAGTTTCAGATCTTACAAAATTAACAGACTGCATTAAGTCGGATATTTTATCAGAATCGTACTCATTCATCTGACAACCAAAAGTCTTTATATAAAATGTTTTTAACAA
>JGI25907J50239_1000044_pt1 | contig 27693 bp, 24 predicted proteins | sample LauGreSpBDMM15SN_2_FD_50239 | JGI IMG/M metagenome (IMG submission 50239) | reverse complement strand
TAAGAGTACTATTATTAGCAAATACACAAGTAGGAACGTAATTTGTATTATTTGTTCCAGCAGCATAAATTGTTCCAGCAACATCTAATGTGTAAGCTGGAGTTGCTGTATTAATACCTACGTATCCATTATTACTTGCACCATTTGTAAAAATACTTAAATTACCAGTATTACCAGCAATAATTCTACTTTGATAATCTCCACCAGATATACCAAAATCTATATAACTCCCAGCAGTACTATTTAATTGTATAACAGCATATGTACTAGGATCAATACCTAAGTGAACACCGGCGCCAATTGGTGAAACTGGTATACTACCAGCTACATGTAAAGAAGATCCAGGACTTACCGTGTTGATACCTACATTACCACCAGTAGTAAAAATATTACCTACGGTATTAGAGTTACCAAGCGAGACCAAATTGCTTGTAATTCTAGCAGTAGCAATGGTACTTGTAGTAACGTTAGCATTTGTAATTTGGGCACTGGCAGATGTAATACCTGTAACATTAATTGTACCTGCGGAAATATTTGTCGAAACAACATTTGTATTTAATAAAGTTGCAATTGTACTTGTAGTTACATTCACATTAGTAGAAGTCAATGTACCAGCAGAAATATTTGTATCAACCACATTTGTTGTTGTGATATTGACCGTTGTCAAAGTTCCCCCAACAACTAAATTGCCAGACAAACTTAAATTACTACCTGTAATTGTAGAGGCAGATAATGTACCAGCAGAAATAGTAGTTGTTGTTATATTACCACCAATTATATTACCTGCACTAAATGCAACTGGCACTTTGACAATACTATTTTCCCATCGTAAATAATCACTACCACCTACAGATAATCTACCACCGAGATTACCATTTAATGTTGGTCCATCAATATTTACGGTATCTAATTGCAACGAACTAAGCCCCCCTACACCTCCTAATTTAATCATGTTAGTATTCATAGTTATAACTCCAGTCATATTTAAATCACTTGCATATAAAGTTCCAGCAGTTACTACTAAATTACCATTACTTACAGTTATACTTTGAGCATTCAAATTATTAGTAGAAATATTTGTCGCAGTTACATTTATAAGTGTACTAATACCAGTGACTTTTATTGTACCAGTTGTAAGACCTGTAACATTAAGTATTCCTGTAGAAACGTTAGTTGCAGTTGCATTAAATAAAGCTGATAATCCAGATACATTAAGACCACCAACACTAGCGTTAGTTGCAGTTGCATTAGATGCATTGATTGTACCAGTTGTAAGACCTGTGCTCGCAATGAGTATTCCGATACTAACATTGGTTGCGGTTACATTAGACAAAGTAGATAATCCAGATGCATTAACTGTACCTGTACTAATATTAGTAACAATAATGTTTGGTATAGTTGCAGTTGTACCTACCATATTAGTAGCTGTAACGTTTGTAATAACGTTGTTAGTTATAACTACTACACCACTTGTATAACTTAAATTTGATCCAGTTGTAGTAGTCCATTGACTTGAAACATACAAACTTCCATTTTTATATAAATCACCTGTAAAATTAATATTACCTGCCGTTATACCATTACTAACATTAACTGTACCTGTACTAACATTTGTAATGATAATATTTGGTATAGTTGCAGCTGTACACGCCAAATTAGCAGTACTCGTTAAACCTGTGTTTAACAAGCCCGCTGTTGTAATACCTGTGCTTGCAACGAGTACACCAACACTTGTATTAGTTGCCGTCACGTTAGTTAAACTAGATAAACCAGATGCATTAATTGTACTTAGATTTAAAGTACTTGTACTAACATTTGTAATCATAATATTTGGTATAGTTGCAGTTGTAGCTGCTAAATTAACAGTACTCATTAAACCTGTGTTTAGAAGAGATACTGTTGTAATACCCGTGCTTGCAACTAGTACACCAACACTTGTATTAGTTGCCGTCAAGTTAGTTAAACTAGATAAACCCGTAGCGTTAATACTACCAGTTGTAATACCAGTACTTAGATTTAAAGTAGCTGCAGTCACGGTTGTAATATTAGCATTTGTAATTTTAGCAGATCCAACTGTAGCATCGGTAACATTAACATTGGTAATTTTAGCAGATCCAGCAGTAACATTTGTTGAAACTGTATTTGTTACAACTACTACACCACTTGTATAACTTAAATTTGATCCAGCTGTAGTAGTCCATTGACTTGAAACATACAAACTTCCATTTTTATATAAATCACCTGTGAAATTAATATTACCTGCCGTTATACCATTACTAGCATTTAATGTACTAGAAGTTATATTGCCAGACAAACTTAAATTACTACCTGTAAATGTATTAGCCGAAATTGATCCAAAACTAACATTACTATTCAAGTAATTAAAATTTAAGGATTTGTTAAACTTCTTTGACATCTATTTAATATAAATATATTAAATAAATTATATTTAGCAAAAGATACATTACCCAAATTTAATAATAAAATAATCTGGGTATACCACCAAGTTGTTCATTTGTAAACAAATCACCCGGGGAAGGATAATTTTTACCAACTATTTCATTACATGTTTTTTCAGATACCCTCTTACAAATATCATCCTTTTTAGGTTTTTGACGCTTTAACATTTCTATTTGCATAACCACTTTTGCTTTCATAGAGTAATAATCTTTAATTGCCCTTTCATTTTTATTTTTTTCAAACAGTTTTGATAAAGTACTACTTAATTTACTCGACAAATTACTTGATATACTAGACAAATTACTCGATATACTCGACAAATTACTCGATATACTCGACATTCCACTACTTAATTTACTTGATATACTAGAAATTCCACTACTTAATTTACTACCTACATTTTTCAACATTTCTTTCATACGATTCTGTATTTGTGTCATTTTATCTTTTGCATCTGCTAAAGCAGTTTCTATTCTTTTTCTTTTTTCTGCATTTTTCTCTGCTGATAATTGAGATTCTAAATCACGAATCTCCCCTTTCTTCTTTTCAATATCTTCCTGTAATGATCCACCTAATTGAGAACGTATTGAAGGACTACGCATATCATATACCGATTTTACACGTTTTTTTTGTTTCATTATAATTATAATTACCTTGGAAAATAAATATCAAAAATTAATTTAATTAACATTGTAATACTTTTCCACTTTCATCGCGAATACAATCATCCATTGTAGTTTGTTTATTGTGAAATACTAATTGTGGCGTATAACCTACTACATTTAATAATTTGTCCTTTTGTATTTTTAATTTTTGCAATTCTTGTATATTTTTTAAAATACTCATCTTTAAATTAAAATAATCACCAATTACCTTTTTTTCAGAAGGTGTAGCTAACATTGGTGTCATTGTTGTAGGTGTCATTGTTGTAGGTGACGCTGTCATTGTTGTAGGTGTCATTGTTGTAGGTGTCATTGTTGTAGGTGTCATTGTTGTAGGTGACGCTGTCATTTTTCCATCTGTTATATGTATAGGTGTAGGCGTAGATGGGGAAGTGGGTACTAGTGAACTAGGTGGAGCTCTTGGTCCCATTGTTGTAGGTGAAGGTACTGGTGAACTAAGTGAACCTTTTATAGGTGAAGGTACTGGTGAACTAGGTGAACCTTTTATAGGTGAAGGTACTGGTGAACTAAGTGAACCTTTTATAGGTGAAGGTACTGGTGAACTAGGTGAACCTTTTATAGGTGATATACCGGCTTCTCCACAATCATAAAATTCACCACTTGCATGACGACTACAACATCTATTAACACCAGACCAACATACAGTACCAGTTTCACAACTACCTGGAACACCTCTATTAACTATAGGTGTACAACGATCTCCTAATTTACCAACTGTCTTGGCTTCACTCGTTTTTAAAGGTTCCTCTTTTTTAGCAATTCTTTTTGATGTTGCTAATGTAGGTTTCGTAGGTTGTGTTTGACGCTTTTTTATTTCTTCTATTTGATTTTTTAATCTTTGTATATATGCTTTGTCACCAACACGTTCAGCTGTCTTTAAAACTTCTTGCATATATTCTAAATCATCACTTCTACCACCATACATATTACGTCTTATTAATTACAAATAAAATAAAAATACATAAATGAAAAAATTGAATAAATACAAAAACAATCATAATTATATCGTCATCATATCTTCAGCATATCTTCAGCATATCTTCATATGTCAAATAAAAGAAAAAGATCTAAAAATAATTTAAAAAAAACTGAAAAAAATAAGTTTAAAAAAACTAATAAACAAGTCATTGATAAACTAATGAAATTAAATCTATCATCAGAATATAAACAAAATGATGATACATATAAACAAAATGATGATACATATAAACAAAATGATGATACATATAAACAAAATGATGATACATATAAACAAAATGATGATACATATAAAGTTTTTGTATTTGATTTAGATAATACACTGTATCTTCATAACGTAAACTCTTTTTATTCCGATCGTTATCATAAAGATGTTAAAGTATTTTTACAAAATCTAAAAACTAAAAACAAAATATTATGTATAGCCACACATAATAAAAATCCGAATAATTATCTCGATAAAATGGAAATTTCACATTTGTTTGATCATATTATATATGAAAAAAGAAATGTAAATCCATATGAGAACTCTATTCGAGAATATACTGGTAAAGACGAAATGATTCAAGAAATCATTGATAAAACTAAATGCAAAAAAGAAGAAATTATTTTTTACGATGATGCAGATTATAATATTAACAAAGTTGAAAACTTTGGAGTCAAATCTATTAAAGTCGATGACAATATTGGAATTGTTTTTAATTCACCAATTTTAACTTTTTAAATAAAATTTTTAACTTTTTTAACTAGTTTTGACAATTTTTAACTTTTTAAATAAAATTTTTAATAATTTTTTTGTCATTTTTAACTTTTTTAACTCGTTTTGACAATTTTTAACTCGTTTTGACAATTTTTAACTTTTTAAATAAAATTTTTAACAATTTTTTTGTCATTTTTAACTTTTTTAACTCGTTTTGACAATTTTTAACTCGTTTTGACAATTTTTAACTCGTTTTGACAATTTTTTAATAAATTTTTAAAAAATATTTAGTCTTTTTGACATTTTTTTTGAGAATTTTTAACTTTTTTTTAATAAATTTTGACTTTTTGACATTTTTTTTGACAATTTTTAACTTTTTGAGAATTTTTTTGACAATTTTTAATACTTTTTTTAACATTTTTTAAAAAAGTATTAAATTTATGGAGGGGTTATATCAGTTATATATCGGTTATAGCAAAGTTATAGCAAATATGGAGGGGTTATATCAGTTATAGCAAAAACGGGGTTTCTATTATTTATTTATTTTAATATTTTTTTTCTAAGAAAAAGTTTAAAAATAGATATAACTGATATAACCAAACCATAATAGCTATAACTTTGATATAACCTTGCTATAACTTGCTATAACTTTTTGACACTGACCTTTTTTAAAAAATAAACCCATAAAAGTGTATTTTTATACAATATTTAAAAATACACTACACCATAAATGAAAAACAGACTTTTTAGTTTTTGATATACAAGTGTTTCCAACCATTATAAGTAATATCATTGATCTTTACTACACCATATTCAGATTTGACTTGTTTGTATTTTTCTTTTATATATTTCTCCATTTCTTTTTTATATTTACTTGATACACTAGAATGAACTTTTATTGTATTCAAGTATAGTTCACACACTTCACCAAGTTGTAATAAACTATTTTGCTTATATTGAACATTTTCATCTAACCAATCGTATAAGTGATTGTTTTCTTGTTTACGACCTATGATACCAGTTAAACCAATATCACAGTCGTTCACGTTTGTTTCTTCAATTCCTATTTCTACACCATTGTTTTTAAGTTTTTCGACCAGTTCTTCCTTTGAAATATGCTGATAAGTAGATTTTAATGTATTAATGACATTTCCACATATTTCTACAACGGTCTTGATATAATTAATGTCACAATCAAAAAATTCACGGTTTGAATTACAACGATACCTGTCTAAAATGTAATGAGCACATTTCTCTAATAAATCGGGGTTACTGGTCTTAAAATCAAGTAATATTTCTATATTATTCACATTCCCTGTTTGTAATCCACGTATTCGTTTATTCACAGCATCTTTCGTCTTACCAACTTTTGTTCCACCATCAGTTTTTATAACGTATATATGACCAGTTTTCTCTATTTCTTCATACGTTTTTTCTTTATAACGAAGAAGTTCTTGTTCTTTTGCTTCGAGTTGTTGCTGATGTTCTTCAAGTATTTTTTGTGTTTCAAAATCTTTCAATTTTAATTTTTCTTCAAGATCGTATTTTCCTTTACGACGTATTTCTTCAATGACTTCGCAAACCCAGTCTTGAAATTGTTCAGCTATTTTTTTATGAGATCTCATAAGGACCTTGTATAAACCTTGTTCTGTAAGGAAGACAACTTCTTGCTTACCTCCAGGGGTGTCGGTTAAAACTACACCCTTTTGTTTTTCATTAAAATTTGAAATAGTGTCTCTAATATTTTTAATTTCAAGTAAATCACCTATATCTTTTGCTTTGAAAAGTGGATCGTCACATGTACCATATACTCGAATATTCAAACCATTGAATTGTTTTATTAACAAGTTTGTTTCGTTATTAACATCTTGATGTTTTTTAGGACTTCTAAATATATTTAACATTATAAATATAATTAAATTAACTTTAAACCAGGTCTTTTAACATATTAGTTTCTTGTTGTCGACCTAACGAATATATGAGTGGTATACTATGCCACTCATCACGTCGAATTCTCTTAATGTAGTTCTTATAATAATTCGTATAAACCATCTTCTGTTAAAAATAATTGTTCTAAGCACCGGTCGGTATTACCGACTGGTGCTTTTTTAAGTATTTTACATTGATCATCCATTCCATTTATAGTATCTTTTATATTTTTAATACCGAGTAAATCACCTATATCTTTTGCTTTGAAAAGTGGTTCTTCATATGTACCGTATATATTTATATTCAAATCGTTAAACTGTTTTACTAACAAGTTTGTTTCATTTTGTTTTATAAGCTCTTGTTTCTTGGAACTTTGAAATATATTTAACATTATAAATATATTTACTTTAACTTTAAATTAGCTTTTGATACACAAGTGTTTCCAACCATTATAAGTAATGTCATTGATCTTTACTACACCATATTCAGATTTGACTTGTTTGTATTTTTCTTTGATATATTTCTCCATTTCTTTTTTATATTTACTAGATACACTGGAATGAACTTTAACCCTTCCTAAATAAATTTGACAAGTTTCTCTAAGTTGTAATAACTCGTTTTCTTTGTACATTATATTTTCCTCCAACCAATTGTAAAAATCATTGTTTTCTTGACGATATTCATTTGTTTTTAATTGAACTTCCAATGGTTCTTTGATATCTCGGAAATAATAATCTAATAATATTTTCATAAATGTTTGACGCCAAGTAACATCTTCACGCATTCTTGATGGTAAAGTACGATCTATTTTGTATTCACCATTTACTTTTGGATCATCTATAAAACGTGAAGGAAAATCAATTACACGAATACGTCTCCATAATGCAGTATCTTCACCTTTAATTTCTGGAAGTTCATTACAAGCTAAAAATAACTTGGCCTCTAAAACAAAACTAACAGCTTCTTGATATAACCCACGTGCCACAATTTCTTCACTACCTGTGAGTTCCTTGAGTAAACCAATGTTTATCTTTTCACCATCTTCTGGTTCACTTAAAAAAGCAAATCGCTTATACATTAATTTTATTTTTTCAGAATTTGCTTCATTCGCATTATTACGTTTACGTGTTAAAAGTGTAACTTCTACCTTTTCTCCAAATTCACCCATCGTTAATTTCATTAAATTCAACAATTGACTTTTACCATTTGCACCAGAATCTCCTATAAACATCAAGAAATTAGTATTTGGTATATCACCATTTAAACATTCACTCATCTTTTTTAAAACATAGTCACGAACACCACTATTTGGTAAAACTTGTTGTAAAAATACATATACTTCTTTATTGTTACTACCTTCATCGTAATTATACCCCACTATCAAGTTTACATAATCATCCTTTCGCGTTTTTCTAAATTTATTTTGAATTAAATCAAAAACACCATTTGAAAATGGAACTAAATGTTTCTTACTATTCAAATTCTTTATAAATACATCATCATTATAATACATTTTTGCACCTTTTATAATTTCTTCTTCAAACCCAGGCTTGTATAATTTATTTGTTAAACTTTTTATATTTTTTACTAAACTATTACTTGTATCTCCACCTTGTTTTTCATAATGCGCCTTTATTGTATTAAATTGATTTGATAATTTAACTATACGTTTTCTTAATTCTAAAGATTCTTTGTCTGAACGCCATATACAACCATTAAAATAATACCACATCCCATTTGTATATATAAAATCTATTTCTAATTTGTGTAAAAGTTCACTCAGCTTTATAACTTTATGACCATCTAACACCTGATTATACAATTTTGTCATTTCTTTATTACGAAAAATACTATTATCTAATTGTACATCACAACTAAAATCTTCTTCACCAGCATAATAATTATTCTGAATATTAATATTTACCGTCCCATTATTAACTAATTGGTTGTAATTTAAAAAGAAATTATTAAGATGTTTATATTTATCTGCTATAGGAATTAACGTATTTTTTGGAAATATACTCTTACACACCTTGCATTTTAAACAATACCCGTTATCACTAATTTGATGTTCAACGTGACATTCTGGACATTTACCACTCATTTTCATTAACGAATTTTGACTCACATCACCCCTAAATACCATCTCTGTTTTATCAAATTGAATTTCATTAATAGTCGTATCAAAATTTTCTGTTATATAATCCTTACATTCTTTGATAGCTTTTTGAATCAATTCTTGTTCAACTTTATTTACCCGTAAACATTTCAATATTATTTCATTTAATTCCTTTGGAAATTCCTTTATTTTTATTTCTTCATATTTAAAATTACAACAATCTGTATCGTGACACTTTTGTTTTGAACTATATGTATCAATCACTATATATTGATGATTTGTCTTGTGTTCCCTATCAATATTATAACAAAAAGTATCATTTAAAGCCACTACAATACAATTTAATTTCTCATCTATAATTATTTCTCTTATATCTCGCAATTTATGTTTATAAAATTTTCTAACAAAACGTTTTATTATATCACAATCCTTTTCTGTTAATTCCTTTTGAATCGGTAAAAAAGTAGGAACAACTTCTTGTATAGCGTTTACATTGTTTACGTTGTTGTTTACGTTGTTTATTTTACCTGTCACGGCTGTATCGGCTGTCACGGCTGTATCGGCTGTCACGGCTGTCACGGCTGTATCGACTGTCACGTCTGTATCGGCTGTCACGTCTGTATCGGCTGTATTATATGTATTATATGTGTTGTTGTTGTCTACGTTGTCTTGTATATTCTTCTTAAAACATTTTTTAAATAACTTTGATTCTGTATCTATAATCAAATCGTCATTACCACCAGGACAATGACATACAAATGTATCTAAAAAATCAAAGTCATCACTTAATTCTGACTTTACCAATGGCCTATTTTCTTGGAATTTTGTACTACAATATGTACGAAACAAACCTTCTCTATAAACAGACACATCTATGATTTTTTTTGATGTCAATTCTGTAAACAAATTACATGTAAATTTTTTAAATCCCTTTACATTTTTAAAATATACTGGTTTGTTATCCCTTTTTAAATTAACTATAATATGATACGAACGTTTTTCTTGATTATGAGATTCTAATATTACAAATTGTATTGTAGTTATATTCAATTTTACCATAAATATATCACTTATACTTTTACAAACTTCCTTAATTATAGAAATATCATTATCATACGATTCTTTATCTTTATCTTTGTATATTTCTATATCTAAAAAATATTTTAGTACTGCATGTTCATTTATAAATTCATAATAAGAGCCTAATAACACCCTTTGTTCTATTAAATTTTGAAAAGCATTGTAGTCTTTTAATATAAAATATTTTTTAATATTATCATTGCATAATATAGAACCCGCTTTTAAATATTTTAAAGCAGTTACTTTTTTAGCAAAAACCTTCATTCTTTATTTTAAAGTTTCTTTATCTTTAAAATAGAAATAATAACATAAATTAAATTAAACTATTTAATNCGTTTAGGACTCTTTGATTTCTTGGACTTGCGTTTAGGACTCTTTGATTTCTTGGACTTGCGTTTAGGACTCTTTGATTTCTTGGACTTGCGTTTAGGANNCTCGGATTTAGATGATCCAGATGAACTAGGCATTGATTTCTTGGACTTTCTCTTGGAAGACTTTCTTTTAGGAGATTTTACCTTTTTGGAAGACTTTCTCTTGGAAGACTTTCTTTTAGGAGATTTTACCTTTTTGGAAGACTTTCTCTTGGAAGACTTTCTTTTAGGAGATTTGACTTTCTTGGACTTACGTTTAGGAGATTTAACCTTTTTGGAAGACTTTCTCTTGGAAGACTTTCGTTTAGGAGATTTAACTTTCTTGGAAGACTTTCTCTTGGAAGACTTACGTTTAGGAGATTTAACCTTTTTGGACTTACGTTTAGGAGATTTAACTTTCTTGGAAGACTTTCTCTTGGAAGACTTTCTCTTGGAAGACTTTCTCTTGGAAGACTTTCTTTTAGGAGATTTAACCTTTTTGGACTTACGTTTAGGAGATTTAACCTTTTTGGAAGACTTTCTCTTGGAAGACTTTCTCTTGGAAGACTTTCTCTTGGCTCCACCTTTTTGAGGAGATGGTCCTTGTTGTACTTTACCTTGTCCAGAACAATGACCTTTAATACATCGTTCCCATACAAGTTTAGTTCCCTTGTAGTTAACTTGGTACATTTTTCCATTACGTCCCTTTCTCTTGGTTCCTAATGCAAGAGAAGTTGGTGATTGTTTAGGTGTAGAAATAGATTTTTTTGGAGATCGTCTTTTGCTTGATCGTCTTTTAGCACCTCCTAATAAGTTTGAAATAAACTGCTCAATCATTTTTATTATACTATAATACAATATTTTTATTTTTTGAAAAACAAATTTAATTACAGAAAATAAAAAACAAGAAATTCACATAAATTAAGTTTACCAATAACTTTGTCCATAATTAATAAAAATTTCTCTATGAGGTTTAATATCTCTAGAAGCTATAGCGTAAACCTTTCCCTTTATTACATCAAAATAACTATTATTTCTGAATTTCGATCCATGAGCATCATTAATATTTCTTATAACCGTACTTTTAATATCCAACCCATCCCAACATTTTGTCTTTTTACTATCACCTTCGTCGCAGAAAATATAACTCCAACATTTATCATCTTTGCATCTTTTTTCTAACGTACCTAAATCTACTCTGTTCCAAGAATGACTATATATTCCTATAACATCACCTTTTTTAAATCCATATGGACCTACATGCAATCCATTCCCAGCACCCTTTATATTAGATTTCGCTATATAAACGTTATCTATCAACATTGTGTGTAATTCGCAATATCTAGGATACAAACCTAATTTCAATACGCATCTTTTATTCGTTTCAGGATGAATATATGTGCATCTACTATGTTTATCAGATTTTGTATTAGCAACTTTTGCAAAATCTTTACGTTTAGGAGATGGAGTTTTGGGTCTTGCTGATTGTTTAAATTTACCTTCAACAAACTGTTTATCCGGATTATGAAACAATTTCATTTATAATAATACATATAAAAAAAAATTAAAATATAAATTTTTTTATTGTATAACTTTAATGTACACTATAATATATTTTTTACTGGTATTGGTATTTTACTTTATAAATATAAAAACTGAAATGTTTACAAATTATGATTACAATGACTTAAACCTTACCGATGACAATTCGACAAGGTTTTCGCCACTCGATCTTAAAAAAGAACATGTACCAAATCATTTAAAAGTTTCTGGACTAAAACGCCAAAAACATTTAGATTTACTTGGAAATCTAAAAGAATCGTATATTAAAGGTTTTTTTGACACGCAAGTAGAAAAAAAAGTTTTAAACAATGCTTTTACAAATTTACAAAAAGAAAAGGATAAACAAAAAAGTATCGATTGCGTAGCTGTAGCAAGTGATATTTGCGAATTTACCAATCCTTATTTTTATTTATCACAATCACTTTACTTTCCACCACCGTGGACTGTTAATTCTTTTAAAAATATAGAATATCAAAAAAATGTTGACCTGTCATGTTTTAATAAAAACTATGATTGTTGTATAGCAAGCTTTCCAAACAAACGAGTTCGTCATCGATAAGGTTCTTTTTTTACATTTACCAAGTATTTTTTTACATTTACCAAGTATTTTTTTACATTTACCAAGTATTTTTATACATTTACCAAGTATTTTTTTACATTTACCAAGTATTTTTTTACATTTACCAAGTATTTTTTTATATATATATATTAAAACAATGCAAGTAGAATATATTTTAATAGCAGGAATTATTATAATAATTTTATTCCTAAACTTTCGCGAAAATTTACAAAATACCTTACCAACAGAACAAAAAGAACAAAAAAGCATTAATAACTTTGTTATTTGTAAAAATTGTAAAAGTTGGAACAATAGAGATGCTCATTCAAAATGTAGTCGTATTTGTAAAACAAAATATCCAGATCAAAATATTTCTTTTACAGGAAATTGGAGTAAAGTAAATGAAAACGACATTTCTTGCGAATGTTCATTCCAAGGAACATTACAAAAAAAATATGTAGGTTGCCCTAGTGAAAAATCGTTAGATGATAAAAAATGCTTTATATGGAATAACGCAGAAGCTGACAACGTTTGTCAAACAATGTGTAATAAATTTTTACCAGATTCTTATCCTAAATGGACTGGAAATTGGAAATCAACATCTGCTGAAACTTCTGCTTGTGAATGTGAATATTACAATTAACTCGAAACAGATGTGTCAGCATACTCAACTTGCAAAGGTACTTCTTTTGGTGGCATAAAATTAAGAACTAAACCAACTATCATTAATATAATACCTATAACAATTCCCGCAATACCACCACCGTAATTTGATCTTGTACTTTCTGATTTATCTTTACATTCATTTTGACCAACACTTTTACCTAAAAACCAATACCCAACTAAAAATATAATTATACCAGCTACAATCGTAGATGTTCCAGCAATAGACATTTGTATTATGTATTTATAATATTTATTTCTAAAAAAAACTTATTTCTAAAAAAAACATTTTGCTTTTTATCCAGGAGGAAGAAGTGTAGAATCAATTATTTCTTGTTTTTCCTCTAACGATACCTGCATTTCAACTTTAATATAACTTCTAGGCATTGCTATAACACCTGAACGAATAGCTTCTAAAATTCCAAAAGGTCTAAGTAATTCCATAAAAGCATCTATTCTATCTGATTTAGCAGTTAATTCAATCATCATACAGTCATGATTTATATCTACTACTTTTGCATTAAAAAATTTTACAAGTTCAGTTATAGATTGTTTTTTACAACATGACAAATTAGTTGGTTCAAGGTCAGTTCTAGACACTTTTATTAAAAGAATTTCGCGATAAATAGTACTAGTTTTAATATAATTTATTACTGCCCAAACAGGAACTAATTCTTCTAATTGTTTTTTAGCTCTATTAATTTTTTCATCTTGACCATTTATTGTGATAGTTATCCGAGAAAGATTGTGTAATTCTGTTTGAGCAACAACTAAAGAATTTATATTAATTCCCATCCCCGACAAGGCTCCAGAAACACGAGAAATAACGCCTATTTCATTAACAACCATACAATTAATTATATGTTTAGTCAAAACAGGCAGAGTGCTTTGTAAATTTACATTAGATAATATATTATTTACTGCTTGCTCTGCATTTTGTAATTTAGGTTTATATTCATTTTTAGTTAAAGTCCCGTCTGCGATCTTCGGTTGGTTGGTAGAAGAATATCTTACCGATGGCAAAAGGTAGCAATTTTTTATTAAAGAAAAAAATCTAGTACCTTGCAAATGACGAACCCTATTTACTGAAATATTCATATAAATATTTTAGTATTAGTATTATTCAATTTTTAATAACAACAGAGACTTACAATTTAACTCTAAAATAATCTAAGTATACGTTCTATCAAATTTAAACCTAAAATAATCTAAATATACATTTTGAAAAATTTTAAATTCTACACAAGACAATATACCTAAATGTTTAATTAAATATTTTGATGAAACTACTTTATCTGGTAATTCATCTATTTTATAATTAAACTTTGTTATGAATCTTGTTATATTATCAGAAGTGTTGTTTGTTATATATTTGTAAAATGTATCAAGTTCTACAGTCATCTTTATTCTTTATCTTTATTCCTTGTATTTATTTTTTATTAAAATATCACACGAATATCACACGAATAACAATCAAATCAACTAATTATGTAAATACAAATATGTTTTGTTTACATCTTTTAATATATATTCAATCTTTTTATACGTAAATGATAATTCTTCATAGTATTCTACCATTTTATGATATTCAAAAGATTGTCGTAAATTATTTGATAAATTTAAAATGTTTTTAGAATACAAATAAAACTTTTTTAAACCTATTTGTACATTTAATTTAATTAATTTACTTTGAATTTCATACTTGATATATGAAATTTTATTTAAACCGTTTAATATTTTAATTAATTGTACACTGTCAATTTCTTTTCTACAAAAAGGACATTCTATTTGATCTGTTTTGTTTTTAATTTTTTTTTTAATATATTTGGTAAAACAACCTAAATGGAAAATGTGACCACAATCTAGTTCTAAAATCTTATTTAAAAAATGTATAATATATTCGTTGAAATCAATATTGTTTAATAGTAAATTTTCTTGCGAAAACTTTTCAAAACAAAAAATACATTCAGTCTGATCATACATATGGTCAATCTTGTTCTATTTATTTATTCATTTTTTTCTAAATTTAACCCTTCTAACCCTTTTGGTAATTTGAGTATATTTAACCCTTCTAACCCTTTTGGTAATTTGAGTATATTTGATACTTTTGATATTTTTGGTGAATAATATTACACATTTATTCTTTTCCAACATTTTTTTATAATTTTTTTCAAACATTTTTTTATAACAACAAAGAAAATCTAATTTATTAATATTATCATTACACAATGGACATCTTATATATAATTCATGTATGTTTTCATTTAAAATTACTGTTTTAAGATACTTATAAAAGCAATTTATATGAAATACGTGTTTGCATTTTAAAATTATTACTAATGAGGATAATATATTTTTTTTTAAAAACTTTTCAATGCATATAGAACATTCACTTTGATTATATTCCAATTTAAATTGTTGTATAAGATGGTTATCTATTATTATGTTGTATAATTTTGTATTGTGTAAATTTTTTTGTAAAATCGTAAAACTATATAATATTTCAAATTTACCATTATAATTACAGATACCTAGTACCATATGGTCACCGACAGGCCTTATTTGATCTATTAAATATTAAATATTAAATGAGGTCACCGACAGGCCTTATTTGATCTATTAAATATTAAATATTAAATGAGGTTCTATTAAATTTCAATTTCAATTTTTTTTCCATGAAAAGTACCTTAATTTCCATGGTATTTTTAGGAAAGTACCTTATTTTCTTTGTATATAACCATTAGGTAATATATCATATTCTGGTTTACACTCTTGTTTATTATGTGGATAATGGTCATACATTTTATACTTTAAATTAGATGTTTGTGGTAAGGTTTCATCTTCTGGGTGATATTTACAACTTGTGCATTTTGTTATAGGTCTAGACATTCCTTTTAATTCGTTTTCAATATCAACGTTAAGATTTGGTGTTCCTGATGGAATATATGTTAAAAATGGTGCTGTATAATTATTACATTCATTTTTATTAACAAATTTAGAATTGTCAACCATATAATCAAAAATACTTCTGTTACTTTGCTGATATTGTTTTAAAAAACACGAATCATATTTATTCTTCGTAAAACTCATTATATAATAATAATAGATATAATAATTTTTTAAAATTTAACATTTAAAAATTTAAAAATTTAACATTTAACATTTATAGATATAGTAATCTAATAAACGTCTATTATAAAATTCATAATTGATTCTTGATTCGTAACAATTAACAGTTTTATTATCTAGTTTTAAATAGTTTGTTAAAATATCTTTGTATTTCCTCATAGTATTATGAGCACCATTTTCCAATAACATTAATCGACATTTTTCCATAACTTTATCAAATGATAATGTTTTATTTTTTAATCTAAAATCCAAAAAATACAATGCCCAATAACCACAATTAAATGTTTTTTTTCCTATTTCCGACATTTCAAAATATTGTGGACCATCATCTTGTGTCATTTTATATTTGTAATTACGTTCGCAAAAACACATTTGTAATAATTTATCTAAATTTTGATAATGATACGAATTTACAGGCTCAAAACGCTCAACTGTACGTTTACTAAAATTTATTATTAGAATATTATAATGACAAATGGAAATATCACCGTTTACCAAAATAACAATTGGCACTGCATAAATACCTCCATTTTTTTCATCATCTAAAAACAAGGATCTAGGAACTATTAAATTTTCAAAAGTACCTGTATAGTAATTTGATTTGTGATAAGTAATATATAAACTACGTTTATTATTATTACATTCGTTAAATTTTGTATCTAATAAATAATACAATTCTCCAATATGTAAAGTTTTACAAGTATAATAATTGTTGACACTAGATATTACCATAAATTGTCTAAAATAGTAAAATTAGTTTTAAACTTTAATATTTTGTAATTTTTTTTATATTTTGTAATTTTTGAAAATGAGTAAAACAGCCTGTTCTTTCATTTTAGCTTCAATATCCAAATTAATCTTTGATATTTCCAATGTTTGAATTAATACCAATGGTAAAGTCTGTACGTAATCAGAATGAGCTCGACGAGCTGTAATAGAATCCGAAAGTGTAATACCAGGTCGTGATTCGGATAAATGAAATAATGGTGTAATATCCCTTGATTTCCATATATCTAAAACTTCATTTGTTATATTTATTAATTGATTGTCATCTTTAATTGTTCCTGGATTAATATTATGATGATGATAATCAAGTACAATTGGAACTTGTAATTTCCTAGAAACTGGTAATAAATCTTGTATAGAATATGCCATTTCACAATTTTCTAAAACTAGTCTTTTTCTAGAACTTTCAGAAAGTTCTAGAAAATTTTTACATAATCTATCTAAACAAACTTGTTTTCCATCAGCTTTTGACCCGCCGTGTATAACAATTACACTATCATTTCCACAATTCATTGTATCAAGTATTTTTGCATGTATATCAATATCAATTATACTTTTTTCTACAACAGATTCTCTACTAGACGTCAATTGATTATATTGTCCAGGATGAAATGTAATGGTTTGATTATAATGTTTTGCTAATTCACCTAAATTTTGTAAACGTAATCTAAATCTTTCCCAATCATAAATTTTGTAAAAGTCAGGATGACTTGCAAATGGAAACATTTCACTTGACATTCTATATAAATAGATCTTATTGCGATAATTCCATCTGAAAATAGCAGGCAAATCATTTATATTTTGTTCAGCAAGTTCATAAATATATTCAATTCCTCGTTGACGAACAGTATCTAGGCGACAAGTTCTTGATGTAAATATACCAAGAGCTCTAAGATCAGTGTTTATACAACAATATCCCATATTCAAATTATTTAGTCGCTTGTCAAGATTGTCAAGGTTACCAAGCTTATCAAGATTGTCAAGGTTACCAAGCTTATCAAGTTTATTTAATGTCATTTTAATACAATAACATTACATTTACATTTTTAATTCAATTTATTTTTGTTACCTTGTCGATCGGTAAGGTAACTAGTTTTTACGTAAAATCCGTAGTTTTTGCTTGTAATACAAGATGTCTTAAATCTTTTGGAATATTTTTAACATCTACTTGGTTATCTAGATTGTATGTTTCAATCTTTTTAGATTTACTTTTTTTTTTGTAATTTTCCCAAATTTCATCAATTATATTTATAAAATTTGAATCACCTTCTAATTGTTTTATCATGTATCGAATTTTATTTTTAAAATCACTTGGAGATTTTGAAAATTCAAGAGTAGATGTAAACAATTTTACTATATCAAAATTTTTATGAACACGTTTTGTTTTATATTTTCTTCGAACAATCCAACTTTGGAAATTAGATGGTATCCAGGCGTGACCAAAATCATTAATGTAAAAAATATAACCTAAATTTGGAACATAATAATCAACTTTGTTTATAGTATATTTCCAATAACCACCAGGTTTAACAGTACGAACTAAAACGTTGTCAGAATGAAGATCAAGATGTATCATATTCAGGTGACGTTGTAAACAAAAAATAGCAACTGTTATTTGGAAATACGCATTATACCATTGGGAAATCGTATGTTGTTTTTTTACCCATTCCGTATACAATTGTACATTATCTATATACTCATTATAATATTTACTTGCATATGGATAAATATCGTTACAAACACCCTGTCTTGGAGTAGATTCAGAATGATAATTTAAAACAAAATGTGGACAAATTTTTTGTAAAACTAATTCATTTGTTAATTTCATGGAAGCTAGTTCAATAAAATTTTCATATTTTAATGCTTGTATAGTATAAGGTTTTTTTAAATGTCTAGCTTGGCGATTTTCCAAATACATTTTTTTAACCGCGGTACATAATTCTTTATCGCAATAAAGATAAACTACACCTTGAAATCCTCGCCCTAATAAACTTGTTTTTATTAAATTAATTTTCTTATTATCAGCCAATCCCTTTACAAATTTATTAAATAAAACTTTTCTTCGTGTCACATTATTTTCCATATTATATATATGTACCTTATTACTATTAGTATATAAAATAATGTTTTATATATCAATGTTAATTTTTGTTATTCTTTTGAATTTTGTTATTGTTTTAATTTTGAAATGACACTTTGACGTTTTCTAGATGACATAACAATGTCAATGAATCGTTGTAAACCTTTATTTCGTCGTAATTCTAATGCGAATGCTAAAATTGCATCTAATTTTGGTTTGCCAAGTTTTTCAAAACTGTAATTTTTAGCTACATTTTTTAAATTTAATCGTGTCCGAATTGAAAATTTTTCCAAACCACAAGAACTAGATACCTTTCTAATAAAATCTTTACCTAAAGCAATTGCTAAGTTTTTAGCAAAGTTAGTTTTCCAAGGCATAATTTGATAATAAATATTATAGTTTTTACAACAACTAATAATATCAGTAACACTTTGATCTCCAGTAATCAATACATCCGGTAAACAATTTTTAAACAAACCAGTATATTTAGCATAAGGCAAAGGTCCAATATCTGCTCTCAAAGTTAATGTGCTACCTTGAATCGATGGGGTAGAATCTGTTTTAATTACAACGTTTTCATAATATCCTCGTTTTTTAATATAGTCAAACAAACGTTGCAATCCTTGTTTGTCATTTAAAATGTGTTTTGGTATAATTACATCCAACTTATTATAACGTTTATGATATTTTTTACACATTAATTTAATAAAGTTTGCAAAACATCGTGTAACATCTACACGATCATCATTCGTTAAATGTACCATTAAATAAGGATTTTTTATAGATATAGTTTTTTCAAATTTAAAACGTGTTACTAATAATCCAACTAAACCCTTGCCTATTCCAGTTGGAAAATCATATTTACTAGGTTCTGGAGCATTATATTCTGAAAAAAGTATTGTGTTAAATTTATTTGCATATGGTAAGAAATTTTTTACAATATTTTTATTTGGTTCATAATCAGTTCCTATCCAAGGAGTTACCATAATTAAATCAAATTCGTGTTTTAAATTAGCACGAACTGTTGGGCGTCCCTTACGATCAATGTTGTATATTTTCATTGTTTTTAAATTTTCACATTCAATGTATGTTTTACTACCAGGAGTCTTTAAACAATAAACATTTTTTAATCCATTTTTAAGAAATGGTTCTGGCTTAGTAGTTATCATAGTACAATCAATATTATACCACTCTTTCATAAAATTATACATTTTTAATGCAAAAACAATATCGCCAAAACCATAACAAGGATGACAGACTAAAGCTATACGTAATTTATTACCTAATCGTTTTGACACTGTTACTTTACGTTCAAGATTAGTTTTCCAAGGTATATCATATAAACTATTATAGGATTTTACGTGACGTACTTGATAGTTTATATCTTCCATATGACATGTACAAATATTTTTTTTTTTTATTATTATTTCTTGTTTTCTACAGAATTTATAAATTCCAACAATTGTTGATTAACTGTTATTTTTTTAGGATTTAATGATTTCAAATACAACCCAGACAATGATCTAACCCTACTTAATGCAACATAAACCATATGATTACAAAAACAATCAGATAAATCTAATACTGCACAATCTAAAGATAAACTTTGAGACTTGTGAATAGTAATACTATATGCTAACATTAATGGTATTTGTTGACATACAACTTTACAATTATCCATATCCAATTCCCATTCTGATCTATTAATTATTTGAATTATATCATTATCAAATTGTACTCGAACACCATCTGATAATATCTCTTTTACTGTACCAGTCAACCCATTTACTAAACCATTTTCAACATCTAAATTTTTTATCAAAATTACACGACAACCAGATCTTAAAGAAAGAATATCCATTCCTTTTTGAACAAATTGAGATTGGAAATCTCTTTTTAATAATTCGCAAGTTTCCTGATCTCCGGATTTTATATATATTGTTTCAAAATGATGATCTTGTGAATCTATAGTATTTAACTGCTTGTTATTAATTTCTTGTGCTCGCCTGTTACTACTAACTAAATGAATCATATTACTATCTGTTTGTTTTACTAAACGTGTATTTAAAATAGAAATATCCTTTTCAGTATGTTCACCTTTACGAATTCTCATTAAAATATCAACATATTCGTTATCAGAACGTTGACGAAAATTTTCTCGTAATACAATTGTTGAATTTTTAAACATATTCATAAAAAGTTCACTCTCGACAATAAGACGATTGTCACTTGATGGATTTTTAAAAACTGTTTCCAATTGTAAAAAATCCCCTGTTAAAATTAACTGAATACCACCAAATGGTAGTCTTGATTTACGAAGTGTTTGGAAAATTACATGGATCTTTTGAAAAGTAGAAGCTGACATCATACTAATTTCATCTATAACTAGTATATCAGTTTTACGAATCCTATCTTTAATAGACGTTTTATATCGCAATCTTTTTAATAAAACATCAACCGGCGCTTCTGCTGTTCCAATACCCATAAAACTATTAATTGTAATTCCACCAATATTATATGCAGAAATACCAGTAGTTGATGTAATATACATTGTTTTATCATCATTGTTCCGCTTGTTGTGTTTTAAAAATTCTTTTACCAATTTAGATTTTCCAGTACCAGCAGAACCTAATATTAACATTGATTCTCCAGATCTAAATTTTTCAAAAGCTTGCTGTTGTGATTTTGATAATTCTAAAGAATATTCAATCGGAATATTTGATCCAGTTTTAGTATTATGATCAACTAAAAGATCACGAATTTTATCCAACATATTATCTGCAAATGCTGCGTCAGTTTCTTCTTTTGTTTTACTATATAATGACATTGTTAATTTTTTTAAACATCTTTTTTAATTCGATTTTTTTTTTTATTTGTCATATATAATGAGTAAAGGATATCCTTTTGGTAAGAACAGTGATGAAATCAGTATGTACAAAAATTATTTTACTACACAAGCACGTAATACTAATACAAATTTTAAGGAATATGAAAAAGATTGTATAAAACGCGTAAGGGATTATAAAGAAGTATGTAACACTTGGAAAAAAGATTTGGGAAATATTTCTAAAAAACAATTCGATGATTCATCAATTTGTGAATTATCATTACCCCAGTTTCAAAATAAACAATTAAACAAAATGTCATTATCAGAACTAAATTTGTATGCTAAACGAATAAGAGATATTATTGTAGTTGTAAATGGATGTATTCTAAGAAGAAGTAAATTTCAAAAAAAATGTATACCACCTGATCTAAGAGACTATGGTCATGAACAAAGAATAGAAAATGTTGTTAAATTAGAATCTCATTGTAAAAATCAATTATTAAAAATAACACAAGAAATAGAATCAAAATCAAAGGATATAAAAAATCCTTGGTCTATTTTTACTTTATGATACATACACACCATTTGATAATAATATCCAAGAACCTTGATTATTATTACCTTGCGCATCAAATACAAGTTGAGCACTTTGACCTTGGCGTTTAAATGTAATCCTCGTAGCTTGTGCAGCAGAGTTAAGTGGATTAGGAGTTATTAATTTATTTGTACCAAAAAACACAGTATGTGATGATCCAACACCCATTGAGTTGCATACTAATATTTTAAATGTTCCATCTGTTATATTTGCACTACTTGATGGCATTGTACCAGACGAACTAGTATAACTGGGCCCAGATACAGAAAACAATGATATTACAAAACTAGTACTTGGATTTCTTGTTTGTAAACCACTAGATGACAATGTATATCTTTCAAAAGTATATGCTAAAGAAGAATTTAATGTCACATTTGAAAAACTAGCAGATACAGTATTACTTAAATTTGTAAATCTACCTGATTGAGCAGAATTTACACCAATAGGTGTAGAATTAATACTACCACCTGCTATTTGAAAATTACTACCAATTACAGCATTTGATCCAGTTGTTACATTACCATCTAATACAAACCCACTTAATCTACTCGCAAATACTTTATTTACTTCAATATCACTAAGATCCCCTGTAACTACACTATTACTTATAGTAGTATTTTTGTAATACGTCCATCTTTCAGATGAATTTTTAAAACCAAAAAATCCTGTTTTATAACCAAGAGTTCCAGATGTTAAATTTACATTACCAGTAGTTGTCCAATAATTTACTTGAATACCTACATCTTTACCTTGATAAGTAGTCAAATTACTTTTTACTGTACCACCAACTGTTCCATCAGTAGTTACACCAGTACCAGTAGTTACACCAGTACCATTAGCACTATCTTTTACTATAATAAATTCTTTTATACCAGTAATACCTGTAATATTATATGTTCCATCTGAAGAAGGAATACTATTTGTATTTTTTAATATGACTTGATCTCCTATTGACAAATTATGATCACTTGCTACTGTCACTTTAAGATTTCCCACTGTACTGTAATTTATAATCGAGTTTATATCTAAAAATTGGGATGTACCTAATGGTAAAATATATGTATTTAAATCAAACTCTTTATTTACAGCTGCAGAAATTGAACCAATAATATTTACATTTCCAGAAATAGTAAAATTTGTTGTATTAATACTAATACCTTTATATCCATTTAATAACAATTCCTGACCATTACTAAGAATGCTATTTTCCGTAGAACCAAAACCTAAAAATGTATTTGTAGGAATTAGTATATTACCACCTGACGCTTTTGGTGTTAAATTAATATTCCCAACCGAATTTGTTATTTGTAAATTACTAGACGTATTTTGTATAATACTAGTATTTGAACCAATATATAATGGTGTATTTTCCGGTATACGAATAGATCCATTTCCTGTTGTCGGTGTTATAAATGAAATATCATCTACAGACTTTATTTCTAAATTACCCAACGTATTTGCCGATATAGCATTACCTGTAGAACCAAAATTAAACTTGCTATCATACGGTAATATTACATTGCCACTACTTAAACTAATCTCACTTCCAGTTGAAATTATATTTATTTTCCCACCAGAAATAGTGTTCATATTTGAAATTGTACCATTTGCTAAATCTAAATTTGTAAAAAACCCCCTCCCAAATTGAACATCACCATATTCACCCGAATATACTTCATCTACGTTTGTACCACTTTGTATAAATACAAATCTACCAAGATTGTTTTTATATCCAAAAAAACCTGTACGAGGACCCGAATTGTTATTCCATTTAAATTCTATACCACGATCTTTAAAATCATTCAGTACAGGACCTGTCACTCCACCTAATGAAAATATAGGATCTTGTATATTAGTAACCGTACTATATACATTTTCTGTAGTACCATTTATTTGTACATTTGAATTTAATACCAACGTACCAGAACCACCTAATGCAGTTATAGTCATATTACCATTTGTATCAGAAAATATAGAATTATTCGTTGACCCAAATGATAATGGTATGTTATATGGTATTTGTACACGATTACCTGCAGATAACATTAAATTGTTACCACTTATATTAACATTATCTGTACCTATTATATTAACTATTCCCGAACAACCAACAACATTTCTTAAATTAGTAATTGCACCACAACTCATATCGATTTGACCAGGATTAGAAAATGATATACCGTTTTTTAAATATATACTATCAAACTCTGCATTACCTAAAGTTCCTGTTATGACTTCAGTATTATTTACGGCATCTGAATAAAACGTAAATTTATTTGTTGTATTTTTCCAACCAAACCATCCCGTCTTTAAAGAACCACTACTTGTTAATAAATAATTATAATCTATACCTCTATCTTTATTATCATAAACGGAATAGTTAGCAAGTGATAAAATAGGATCTTGAATCTTGACATTTGACACGTTTAAAACAACATTTGTACCTGTAACTACCAAAGTACTTGTTGATATATTAGTAAAACTATTAATTGCATTTAATGACCCACCAGCAATAATAGTTGACGCAGATGAAATATTTATACTACCACTGTTACTCCCATTTACAATCCATAAATTATTACTAGTATCACTTACTATATATCTTGTACTATCACTTGAAAAATTAACAAACGTACCAGTTGTTATATTAATACTAGATGTGGCACCTAAATTTAAAACACTAGCATTTGATATATCAATCGCGTTAGTTGTAGATCCATTTATAACTAAATTACCTATACTATCTGATCGTATACTATTTCCTGTTCCAGATACATCAAATACTAGTCTTGTCGTAGGTAATAATCGAACATTTCCAAACGTTGAAAACAAGTTTACATCTCCTGTATATGATCTAAGAACGATATTACCTACAGAACTTGACAAATTTACATTACTTGATGCAATTCCATTAAAACTACCATATTGACTATTTGTTAATAAAAACATACCAGCAGTACTCCCCCATATTATTTCACTTGACGTATCGTTCCCAAATTGTAAATTTGACCGAGTAGAACCAACATTATTATTAGAATTAATTACAACATTACCAGATGTTGTTGTTAGGTATAAATTTCTATTTGTTGTAACAATCAAGTCACCTGACGTATTAGATGAAATTCTTTGAGAACCAATTGAAGTACCATCAAATGAAACAAAACTGTTAACTGGAATACTAATTGATCCACCACTTTGATTTAATAATCTAATATTTTTTGACGAAGTTATACAGATATTTCCTGATGTTTCCTCAATAACACTACTAGTACCTAAACGAATTGGTATATTGTTTGGAATATAAATATCACCGTTAGCTATAAGCGATATTCTATTACCGCTAGTAATATTTAAATTTGATGTAGCATTTAAATTAATTGTACCAGAACAACCAGTAATAGTATTTACATTTGTAATATAACCACAATTCATATTAAAATTACCACCTGTTCCTATTGAAATATTTGTTGCACTAATATTACCAATTTCAAATGTACCTGCATCACCGTATATAGTTTCATCAACGTTTACAGCATCTGGTATAAGTGTAAATTTATTACTTGCAACTTTATAACCAAACCAACCCAATTTCATAGAACCACTTGATACATCATAATAACGAAATTCTATACCTCTATCTTTTGAATCTGATTCATTTAACGAATAATCAGCTATTGTTAAAATGGGATCTTTAAATCTAATATTTGTAGAATCAATTTGAGTTAACGATCCCTGAAGTTTTATCTTATCTGATGCTACTACATTTATAAAAGTCCCATCGTAATTTATATAATTGCCATTTGTGGAATAATTGCCATTTGTATTATACACATTTGAAAAATTTACAGCAGTATTTTGCGGAATTAATATAGAATTTGATGTAGGTACAGAAAATACAGTATCACCATAACTACTTATTAATAAGTTGTTATTGTTTCCAGAAATAGCATTACTTGTAACACCAAATGTCAATTCAGTGTTTGTTGGAATTTTTACTAACGATTCTGTATTTAATATGATATTTGTATTTGGTGATTTAGTAAATACACCACCAGTAACAGACGTCTCTGTTGTAAAATTGGGTAATAATACAAAACTTTGATCGGTAATTAAACTACCTACAGTATATGTTCCATTTAATGAACCTGCACTTGAAATGGTTACAACATCACCGCTTTTAACATTATGATAATTATATGTATTTACACGCGTTGATCCACTAGTAGTATTAATATAATTTATAGATACACCCGTAGGTCTTTCTGTACGCAATTCTATATCTCCATTTGTTGTTACAAGTGTCTGTTTATCAAAAGTCGATATTGTACTTGATCCTTCACTTGACTTGAAAAACAAATCGTTTTTAGCCAAATATGTAACACCACCTTGTGTTAATTCACTATAATAACTACCCAATGATGTACTTGTATAAATTGGCCCATACATGTAAATACTACCAGAATCTTTTGGGTATAACCCTATATTACCATCTGGATTAGTAGCTCGTATATAATTTTCACAAATTTCAAGATTACCCAAAAAAGAACACGCATTAACACGTAATGTAGAATTATTTATATTAAATACCGATGTACTAGGATCCCAAGTTACATAAGAATCAAATTGATCACTCATAAAGTTAACAGTTTGACTTGTTCTTAAATCAGTAAAATACCCTATATTAGGACCACCCACTCCAATAACTGTATTTGTAATTTCTGAATCTTTAATAAGTACACTTTGGAAAATACCATCTTCAAAAAGACCTGCTATATTAACAGCTTCTATTTGCAAATTTGTCACATTTAATGTTTCAAAAGTACCAAAATTAGAACTAACTGTCAAACCTTTTAAAGGTTTTGCGGATGGTTTCATCGAATATTGATTACTCATTTTATTTACTCTAATATTCTTAAATAAAAATAAATTACATTTTCACCACGTCAAATTAACTTTATTTAAACATTGATCTTTATTTTCAAACATTTATTTATTTCTTTATTCAACAATATTTCTAATATAAGTAGTATAAGATTCAGATTTTGTTGTTGGAAATCTTGGAACTTGATTTTCAGTTAATTCAAAATATTTCACTTGCAACAATTTCCCAATAAATTCAGATCCTCGCTTATATAATTCCTGACGCTCTTGTCTTGTACCCTTTGGCCTAATATTAAAACGAGTACCTTGCT
>JGI25907J50239_1000015_pt1 | contig 43090 bp, 47 predicted proteins | sample LauGreSpBDMM15SN_2_FD_50239 | JGI IMG/M metagenome (IMG submission 50239) | reverse complement strand
TTTATTGTTCTGGTCTAGCATATACCGCAATTTATTACCACTATCATATAATTCCTCGATCATTGCATATTTTTTACCCTTGCACTCAATATCAGGACACTCCAGTGACGATTCGGGTAGTTGGGTATATATATTGATTAGTTTGGTCAAAGTAGGCATTTTTGGTTGTTCGGCAATGGGTTCGGAGAGTGTATATTCGTCAATAAAATATGTTTTATAATATTCATTAACATCATCAATGAATAAGTCAGCTACTTTCTTGTTTTCTTCGAGGGATTTCCTTGTTTCAAATGGATTTATAGATTGAAATGACCAAGCTTTAAATAACCCCCCTCTTAATTTGCGCTTATTAACTTTCGGTGTTCCTTTCTTACTCCCCCTGGACTTCTTTTTCAAACCCTTGGATTTGTTCTTCTTCGAACTCCGATTTTTCCGAGTATGGTGCATTTTATAATATACGCACAAAACAATCCTTACTAAATGAATATAAATGTAGTCTTACAATTACATAAAACAACATGAATACAGAGACGACTCAATCCTTCTCACCCCCTGTAATCACCGCATTGCATACAAATATAAAACAAAAATTGGACGGATTCTTGGCTTCCAATCGCATTCCACATTTGCTCTTTCACGGTGCGTCGGGAACAGGTAAGCGCACATTGGTGCATGATTTCGTGAACAAGATATATAACGGAGAAAAGCACAAATTGAAATCCAACGTTATGTTTGTAAACTGTGCACACGGAAAGGGAATCAAATTTATTCGCGATGAACTCAAATTTTTCGCTAAAACGAACATCAAAGGGACACAGGGGGTCCAATTCAAGACAATTGTCCTGTTCAACGCGGACAGTCTAACGATCGATGCCCAATCAGCCATGCGTCGATGCATTGAATTATTCAGTTACAATACGCGGTTTTTCATCGTGGTAGAGAACAAACATAAAATGCTCAATCCCATTCTATCCAGATTTTGTGAAATATATGTTCCCGAATACATGGACGATAGTGCGAACATAGTGAATCTCCACCAATATCATTTACACAGAACCTATGTCCAAGATGCGATACCGAATACATGGTTTGCGTCAAATATTGGTGTAATCTTGGACAAAACATACAATGAGTGGGTGAATATCATAGCAGCGGCATACGAAGAGGGTCTGTCGTGCATGGATTTTGTAGAGTGGATCAAATCGACCCCCCTACTAACCGACAAACAGCGCGCGACGATTGTAATGTATTTCCATAAAATCAAGCCGGAATATCGCAACGAGAAATTGCTCATGTTGTGTGTGGCTAACCAAATTCAAACTCGTTGAATTGAGAAAAATGATATATTTATTCAATGTAAATGGACGATTTCGTAATATCGAACTTACACGAATCTCGCAATGAATGGTGTAGCCGTTTAGTGAGCATTTTCACGCCGTTGGTGGAAGAGGGCTTCCGATCCATATTTAACGAGGCTTGGAAAATGTGTGTAGATACAGACGAGATGGGTAAATATCTGATGACGTTTCAGAACTTACTGACGCGTATTCCGAAATGGAACTCGGTTATCGTTGAAGAAGAGCGAAAGCGCATCATTGAACGTTCGGGATGCAATTATTTAGAAGATTTGATTACCTGTGTTCACATTATCCAACTCAAGGTGCTTACGTGCATTCGCGCAGGGAACAAGCAGAAAAAAATAGACATAGCGGTTCCAAAGTTAGACCATTTCATACACAAAATTTATTTGCATACTGCCCGTAAAATATACAGTAACGTGTATTTATTTGAGAAAAGCGTAAATCCACTTCAGATGCAAAAAAATGCGCGTGAATTAGAGATGATAATCCAAGATAGTATTCTGACGGCGATCCGAGATAGTATTCCCACCGAGGCAATTATTCGAGCGTATATGGACGAAAGCGTGGAACAAGACGAAGAGGTATTTGTAGAAACAATGAAAGAGCCGGAGGTAGAAAAGGGAGATGAGACAAAAAAGGCCGCGCCAAAGAAATCCGACGAACCCGAAACCGTTCCCATTACACCCTCGGTGAAAGATTTGGACAGTAAACAGGTAATGACCAAGTTAACGTTTAACAATTTGGACACGGCGGTGGATGTAAATAACAAGGAAGAGGTCATAGAAGCGCCCAAGACGCTCGAGCGTCTGGAGGATATCAGTATGAGCCGCGCGTTAGAGCGCAAGTTGGCCGAAGAAGACGACGACGACGACGACGATGACGACCGTATTCGGATTCACGGCGACAATATCGATTTAAGTGGGTTTGATGTATTAGACGCGGGGTCAAGTGTGGGTTTGTTGGACGAATCCGAGATTAAATTGGACATAGAAGAGCTATAAAATTGAATGGCTTTTTCTGAATGAAACAAAGGCATCTTTGCTAGCAAATACTAGTTAACATGCCTTACAAGACTGGAGGTGAAACACATCATGGAGGGATTGGAAATGAAAAGGAATTGGTCGAGCTCATGAACACGCGTTATGACCTACACATCAATATGCATTTCCAAGGAGAGTCTCTGACGAAACCCATATGGGGGCATCTAGGCGGGACAACCCAGAAGGCGGATTGTGACGTTTTGGTAGATGAAGTTCGATATCCCATTTCAATCAAGAATCACGAGGGAACCGGGACATTCGATTGGATCAACACGAGTAAATTGTCCGAGTTCAACGCGGATCTTGGACAATCGGTCAAAGCGGTGGTTGATGCATTCAAAGCGGCCAATCACGGAAAGGACGTAACGCCTGCGTTGCGCGCAGAGGTGGCTACAATTTTGAGTAACGAATTTGACCGAATTACAAGCGAGCAATTGAAGAATTTGTTCGCAACGCTCTACGCCAAATATCCGGGGCACGTGCTCATCAACGACTGCAAGCACAACCGTTTGGTGCTCTATCCCAAGGAGAACAACTTTTCCGAATTCATTGCTTACTCTGACTGGGAATACTTCTTGAAGTCCACACCCCGTGCGAAGACGAGTCGCATGATTTTCCGCAGAAAAAACGGGATCGAGGTCAATACCAACTTGCGTGTGCGCCTGGTTCTCAACAATGGCGTGGGTGCGCTTCTTGGAAAAAGTGCGAATAATAGTTGCTCAATCCCTTGCCTAAAAATTCAGCAGGACAGGGTGGATGGGTTACTAGCGGGGCTTGTAAATACCACGATCGATACGATTCCCGTCCGAACACACAACGCACCCATGCTATTGCGTTCGAGCTTGAACCGGATAGAAACGCCCGGACTCGACCTGCTTGCAGACGTATGCAGTCGAATGGCTCCATTGTAAACAAAACAAACAAAACCAAAATAAAAAACAAAAAACAACAAATAACAACCATGTAAACGTGTAAATATTTTTTATGTAAATCGCGATTGAACAATTTCCATAACTTCACGGTTTACATCATTCAGCAGACATACGCGGCCGGTATTCACGCACGCGGATGCAGTGGTTCCAGAACCACACATTGGATCCAATACTAGGTCGCCCGGGTTTGTGCTGATTTCGATCAATCGCTCAAGTAATTTCACCGGTTTGGCGGTCGGATATTTCCGGCCTTCCGACCCTTGACTGATAGAATGTATATCGTCCCACAAATCGGTGCATGGTTTGCCGGGGTTTTCAGACAAGTATATTTTCTTATACAGATTCCCCCCGGCCTTTTTCGGTAAATGAAGGCGGTCTTCGTCGCGCAGCTTCACCAGTTCGCTTTCCTTGATACGCCATCCCGACGGCGGGTTAAAGGTGAGTTCGCCGACTGAAAAGGGATACATATACCCTCGCTTGGTTTTTTCCGTAACAAGATGTCCAAGAGAGTAGTTGCCGCGTAGTTCATCACTATTCTTGAACGAATTCTTCAGATAGGTTGCGTCCTTTTCTTGCGAAACGACGTTGAATTTATGTTTTTCTTTTTTGTTGCATTTAAAGATGATGTCTATGGTGGCGCCCAATTTATTCTTGACGTTATTTTTAGACCGACATTTTTTCCAGAATATGGGTGTGACGCATGGGAAATGTGCGCGAAGAACCTTCTCGGGAATAAACATAGCAGCGGCCGAGATATGAAAGAAGAGTGTCCCGTCGTCGGTTAACACATTTACGAGGGACGTAATGGTTGTTTCCAAGAATTGTTCGTAGGTTTCGTTTGTCCATTTATCATTAAAACCCACTGCAGAATCTACGCCCATTGTGTAATTTCGGTCGGAATTGAAGGGTGGGTCAAGATAAATCATGTGTATCGACTTGGAAGCCAATGTATTTACATATTCACTGCATTCGCCCAAGTGGAGGGAAACTGATGGATGGATTGTCGTATCGGACATTGATGGGCGGTTTGTATTCTCATAAATCCAAGTAACGTAATCAATTTTGTCGGATCGACGTTTTCACAATAAAATTGAAATACCGGTTTGAGTTTTACAATACATAAAAACGAACAATGAGCATTCTTAATCGCCATGCACCGAAATTGCTAGCAGAAGCGTCCCCCATGATGGCGGATTTGATCAATGAATATGCCGACAAAGGATTTAATTATATTTTGAGTGTTGCGGGAGGGTCAATGCGCCCTGTATCGAATGCGGTTCGTATCGCGTGTGCGACAACCTTGCTTCACATGAATGGACAATCTGACGTAGGGATTGTGAACGGTCTCAAGTATATCCGTCTATCGGACATTGAGAACATCGCAACGGAGCGCATCGTGTCTAAAGTGATTTTACACATGCGGTTTGAATCATACAAAAAGGTATAACTGATGGGCGGTGCGTAATCATGAACACAATAATATATGTGCATTTTTTACGAAAAGTATGCGCCATCTAATAAACAATATAATCCGTAAACGATTTTCTACTCAAACAAGTAATGTATATGCGCGATACAGCAAAACACATGAATACGTAAAATATGAGGTTGAAGAAGGATTGAAGGCGGGGACTATTGGTATTTCGAAGTATGTCGCAAATCAAATGGGAGAAATTACCTTTCTCGAAATAAAGGGTGAAGGGGAATTTGTCGAAAAAAACCAGATATTTGCAATAATCGAGACAAAGAAAACTGTGATCGAATTGTATGCCCCGCTGAATGGAGTGATCTTAGAACAAAACATATATGCAGTTTCCTCGCCGAATGTAATCAAGGAGTCGCCATTGGACAAAGGATGGCTAATAAAATTGGCGTGCGAATGTAAAAAAGACGATGGTCTCATGGATAACGACGCATATTTGCAATATATTGCTACAAAGGATTCGTCGCGTTCGAATAACTAACAAAAAATAGATGATAACATATATTTAGGGACTTATGGAGCAAGTTTTTGTTGTATCAGTTATCATAACGATTCTTTTTTGCGTGACCAAGTTCATTGAGCGGCGCTACATGAGCGATGAAATCAAGCCATTGAAGGATGTCGTCCGCGACAGTATCGTTGTAATGGTATGTTCGCTTACAGGTGCATATATATATTTTCAATACAGTAGATATATCAGCGACTTTTTCGATATTGTGACGGAGACCAAGGTATTAAATGCGGCCACGACCCAGGTATTTACCGACGTGCCGAATTTCTAAATATATTATTTTCATGTTGAACGGTGAAAATAATAATATTGCTTACACATAAGACGGTATTTGATCGATATCAAATATTTCTGCATCTTGGACATCAGAAGATAAGAATTGATTGAAGTAGGGTTCAGCCAACTGACTCTCTGGCGTATGATGGTGTACATTGCGAGCGATCATTTTGTATAGTTTAAAACTAGGATATCTCTCCTCGCCATTTTTCTTGTATAGGATGTTTTTACCGTTGTCGTCCATACACCAGCGCGCAATTGTTTTCTGGAGATCGTCCATTTCGTCTGGTTCAAGATCAATATCCATAACAAAATCGAAGATGGATGATCCCAATCGGCACAAATCGAAGCTATTGTTGGGTTCCAATCTTGGACGTTTATCATTAAAAAAGGGCTCAATGTTGTATTGAGTTGCTGCGTCTCCTTCGGATGCGAAACTATCACTGCAATATGTTTTTCCGTTAAACTTGTAAATTCCACGCCCGAAATCGATTATTTTCATAATGCGGCCGTTGGTGGGAACCTTATATGTAAGACCTGCGTATTTATAATACAAAAAGGGAATGTCGGTATTCACATACATGACGTTGTTCGTATGTAGATCGTTATGTGTGAAATGGAAAGCTTTTTGATAGACCAATAAATTCATAATGATTTGGAATAAATACCCAGCTGCATTGTCGGGAGCAATTTTATCATTTACAAATAGTTCGTCCATTGTGCCGTCGCATTTTTCCATACAAATCATCTGAATGGGGAAATTATGAATATAGCCATAAATCTCGTCTTCGTCTGAAAAGTCGCTACCGGAATCAGAATGAGAACCGTCTTCAGAATGAGAACCGGAATCGGAATCAGAATGAGAACCAGAATCAGAATGAGAATGAGAACCGGAATCAGAATCAGAATGAGAGCCGGAATCAGATGAGCTATAATTTAGTTCACTATCAGAAGAACACGATGAAGAGGAAAGAGTCGACAGAGTGGTTTTGGTGTATACAATTTCCACATCGGCGATGGTGTTTATTTCAGCAGCTTTCAGCGACGCATTGTCCGGCGACGCATTGTCCGGCAATGTATCACAACCCAGGTCAATTTCGCCAACATCTTCCAAACAGAGCCGATTCTTATTTTGCCTAGAACCGGCGAGTGTATGTAATCCATCCATTACATGTTCCACATCTTCGACGACAAATAATTTGCCTATGTTTTCGTTAAAAAACCGCGAGTTGCGCAAAAATTCGATATCGTCTGTGATAGACACTCTAAATTTATCCTGAACACCAAGATAAGATCCATAATAGTTTACCCCGTGAATGAATTTATGTGAATGTAAAAACATGCCGGATAAATAACAGAAAAAGGAATCGACATAAGATGCATTGTGATAGTTAAGCATTTTTGAATGAACAACGTCTTCAGTCGAATCCAGCCGGGGGAGGGTGCGTATTTTTGCATCATCTGCGGAATATTTACCTACCATATATCGATATGGGTCGAGTAAAGGAGAAAATTTTACAAATACATCTCGCTCATAGATTTCACTCTTGGTTACGTCCGAAACATGATGTAAATCATGAATGTGATAGGGGTGATTGAGCGAGATTCTATCAAAATTCGTGCTATTCATATCGAAAATGCGTTTGTAGATTGGGTTATATAATTGAAGGTCTTGTATGCGATATGGATGATACTCCACTCCGGAAGGGGAGTCGTGCATTGTTATTTGAAATTGTTCTCCTAAAACATTGAGGTCGGGCTTATGTGGTTTACAGTAATTTAGCGAAAATTTGTTCATCGGAGAACCCTTTATAGGGTGTATAAACAGAATATTCGACAGATATAAACGTGTGATTCTGAATCGAGCAAATGAACGTTATCCGTCTACATTTCACATTTTAAATCTCAAAACATTAGTATATACTTATACAAATGACGCTTGAACTTAAAAAATTTGATATGAGATGGATTACGTTCAAACCGAATGAGAATAAGGGCCCTGTGATTGTAATGATTGGTCGACGCGACACAGGCAAATCATTTTTAGTCCAAGATTTGTTATATCATCATCAGGATATCCCCATCGGAACCGTTATATCCGGAACAGAAGCCGGAAACGGATTTTATGCAAAACATGTACCTAAATTGTTCATTCACGAAGAATACAACACAGTCCTTATTGAGAACGTGTTGCGTAGACAGAAGGCGGTTTTAAAACAAATGAACAAAGACATGGAAACCTACAAAAAAACCACCATAGATCCAAGAGCATTTGTAATTCTAGATGATTGTTTATATGACCAGACGTGGACTCGTGATAAAATGATGCGCCTTCTATTTATGAATGGGCGTCACTGGAAAATCATGCTCATTATTACGATGCAATATCCTTTAGGCATACCGCCGAATTTACGAACAAACATCGACTATGTATTTATTTTGCGCGAACCATATTTAACAAATAGAAAGCGTATTTGGGAGAATTATGCATCCATGTTTCCCACATTAGAATCGTTCTCATCGGTAATGGATCAAACAACCGAAAATTACGAATGTCTGGTCATCAACAACAATGCGAAGTCCAATAAATTATACGACCAAATATTTTGGTATAAAGCCGAAGCTAGGTCTGATTTTAGATTGGGCTCAAAGGAGTTTTGGGACATTTCCAAGACAATGGGGTCGGACGACGAAGATGAAGCATATGATCCCAGCAAAGGCAAGCGCCGCCAAGGACAGCAAATCAGCGTGAAGAAGACCGCATCCAAGTGGTAATTATCAATTACCACCGATTTTCATTACCGAATTAAACATAATAATAATACCATTATGTTCAATATTCAATGCACTAAATCAATCACTCTCTAGCGGCGGCGGCGAACTCACTCTGAATATCTGCGGCGGTCGCATTTTCAACGACCACCTTTTCATGAGCCCCGCGGTCTTCCTCCGTCGCCACATCACGACTCTTGAAATCAATGGTATCTTTGATACCCACCAACTCCCCTTCCTCGTTCAACGTCTGTGTGAGAACATTTCCGGACTCCTTGGCCTTCTTGATATTGTCTTCAATTGCCTTCTGTTTTGTCTCTTTGACGCGTCGGTCAAACTCGTCCTTTGCCTTCGACTCATTCTTCATCTTCTCTTGATGAAGCTTATTTAGCTCATCCTCCATGAACTCAACACGACCTGTCTTATATGCATTGGGATCCCATGGAAGCCAAACTCCCACCGGCGCGACGAAAATGTCGTGATTTGGATCCTTCTCACGCAGCCGCTTGCAATGTTGCTCGGCCTCTTCTTGCGTTGCGAAATTGCCGCGATTCTTTAGACCACGAACCGATGTCTGGAATGCATGTTCACGCTGGAATGTCTCTGTAAGACGCTCCTCGTTTTTGTCTAGGAATGTTTGGAAATCGTCGGACACCGAACCCTCCTTTAGACGCGCCTGCTCCTCCTTGCAGAAATCATTGTAATCGGCCATCACATTCGCAACATTCAAATTATATTTATAGGAAACGAAATTTACAAAGTCGCCGAACTTCGTCATGGACTTGGTAAAATCCCACTGTTGAACAAATTGATTAAATAGATATGTCTCCCGCTTCTCTAAAATCTTATCGGGTGATAAGAACGACATACATGTGAATTTTTGTCCAGCAATTCCGGTATCCTCGTCCAATACATCTACATATTTAGGATTCGGTTTACCGTCGTTCAAGTTTTTTCGTTCGAAGCCAGCCATTTAGCAAAAACTATATGATAATACCGTCAACAATGTTTAAGTAATTTTGCTTGAATATCAATAATTATATGTCGACAGGCAAAATTCATAATGTATGCGTTACTTTTTTTTTCGCAAGTTATAATATAATCGAACGATGAGCGGACTATTCGACTTTAGCGAACTTGTGAAACGTGCTATTAAATACCTGATTGAGGGTCTCATGGTGGCTATTGCTGCTTACGCAATCCCCAAGCAATCACTCAAGGTGGAGGAGGTGATTATCATCGCATTGACTGCTGCTGCTACATTTAGCGTGTTGGACGTGTTTGTCCCTACCATGGCTTCTTCTGCTCGCGGTGGTGCTGGTTTCGGAATCGGTGCTAACCTTGTCGGGTTCCCAGGTGGACTCTAAACCAGTTTTAGCACATTAATCATTACGAATACAATATAAATAGTTTGCATTATTTATATTATTACCATGTCGTTACCGAATGGGTTCAAGTTTCACGCAACCGCGGAGTCCATCACAACTCGTGCCGAGACCATACTCGCACAATATGACGCGTGGTATGTCGATTTCATAGGCAGTGAGTTTTGCACAAAAGACGATTTTTTCCGCTATTTTGAACAAACCGAAGAATGGGATTTAGAACTGGAATGTATTGATTTTCTGCAACATGTTCACCCGATGCAATCGGTTCGTGAGGCGTCAATCCAGACAGCTAAACAGGTCTCCGAGTTTGGTAACAGGTGGTCTATGAATGTAGATGTATATAAGACCATCTCCAAATTCTGCAACCAATTTTCGACGGAAGTTACATGCGAAGAGGATTTATTTTTGAAACGCACATTAGATGGCTACAAACGTAATGGTATTCATTTAGAAAAGAAGGTTCGAGACGAATTGGAGATTATTAACAAGAGATTGAAGGTGCTGGGGATTACATTCAATAGCAATTTAAACGATGTCGATGACCATATCTATCTCAGCAAAGAGGAGCTGGATGGAGTTGCAGAAGATTTCATTGAGTCGCTCGACAAAAAGGATGACCTGTATAAGGTTACAACTAAATACGACCATATTAACATGATCATGCCGTATTGCACATCGGAAAATACTCGCAAGACGCTTAGTAAATTATTTGGATTTCGAGGTAAAGAGCCATTTAAAAATCATGAATTGTTAAAAGAGTCGCTCGTCCTCCGACAGAAAAAGGCAGTCTTGTTGGGGTTCAGTAATTATCGAGATTACATTTTATCTCATCGTAGAATGGCGTCGAATGCAGAACAAGTGGATACATTCTTGAACGAATTGGTCGGTAAAATGAAGTCGGCGTCAATGTCGGACAAAAACATCATTGCGAGTCATTTCAATGCNACGGANATGGANTCGTGGAACCTCGCGTATTACACAAATTTGTATAAAAAGGAGGTTCTTCAATATGATCAAAAGAAGGTGCAAGAATATTTCCCTTTGGAAAAACTACTTCCCAATCTGATGAAAACATTTGAAGATATTTTCAGTCTTCAAATCAAAGAGGTTGACGTTTTGGAAAACCAGAAGTGGGACAAATCGGTGAAATGTTACGCTGTGTATGATCATACAGACGGCACCGTCGGTGAATTAATCGGGCATTTCTTCTTAGATTTATATCCTCGTGAAGGCAAATATGGTCACGCAGCTGCATTTACATTGAGACAGGCGAGTATACCTACCGCACAATGCGATGAGGATGCAGATAATAAACATGCATGTAGAAATACCCCAGTTTCTGCGATGGTGTGTAATTTTACACGTCCGACCAAAGAGAAGCCAAGCTTGCTAACGTTTGGGGAAGTTGAAACATTTTTCCACGAGCTCGGGCACATTTTTCATCAACTCCTTAGTAAGAACCGGTTCGCCATGTTCAGCGGGACATCGGTTGAACTCGATTTCGTGGAATGTCCAAGTCAAGCACTTGAAAATTGGTGTTATGAAGAAGATTTCCTTATGCGCATTAGCAGTCACTATAAAACGGGCGAACCCATCCCCGCAGATATCATGATGAAAATCAAAAAGAATAAACATTTGTTCAATGGAATGCATTACATGCGACAGTTGATATTCGCACTGTATGATATGAAATTACATTCAGGTGACGAAAATGTGGATGTGGAACAAACATATAACGATATTCAATCTCGGTTAAGTCCTCTTATTCACGGGGAGTCTTGTTTGGCGGCCAATTTTGGGCATTTGATGGGTGGATATGAAAGCGGGTATTATGGATATTTGTGGAGTGAAGTATACGCGGCGGAAGTATTTCAACTGTTTAAGGATTCTGGAGATATTTTCAACAAAAAGATTGGATTGCATTATCGACGCTGCATTTTGGAAAAGGGTGGAACTGAAACGGGCTTTACAATGATGGAGAATTTGCTCGGCCGAAAACCGAATAGCGATGCGTTTATGCGATCATTTGAATAAACATTCAATCGATTACGATAGTGGAACGCATTTTATTTGGATATGTTCGTATAATCGGACGCGGGTGATATACAGTCCAATAGGATTCTGGATATGGTCGACATATTATGTTTTTTTCATTACAGCTACCAAATATAGGACGACCCCGTTTATAAAAAATAGCTATTTGTTTTTGACGCCATTTTTCCTGACTCCCCATAGGAACCCGTTGTAATAAAGGTGCCGGATTGAGCAATACTGCTCCGGTTTGGTTCGATTCGCCAATGTTTTCATCCATAATTATATATACACACATATTATTTTACACCAAATAATATGCGGAGCGCCGAAGAAGTTCACTCGGTAAAAAACTGCGATTATTCATATGTTGATTTGTGACCATCTACGCGTTCACAAATCTCCTCCTTCAATACAGCCTTTCTAGAACCATTACATAGCCATTTTACCGACCATTCAAACTCAAATGTAACCGGCCATTTGTCGGGTGAATTATCAAAGTATCCACTTTTTAATATTTTGTCTACTTTATCAATGCCTGGACTCAATGAAAATAATGGCCAATGTGCTTTATTTTCACCCCACCAATTTAAGGTGAAGTCTGAACATGTCCCAAATGGTTTGATATGGTCATCGATTGAATCGTTTATTTTCAAAATCTCTATATATTTCACCCCCGAGTTTGTTGTCCATACCTTTTTACGTTCATCGGGAATATTTCTCCATCTTGGTATTAATTGTAACTGATCTACCCGATTGTCTAACATAATATCTACTGCTTTCGTTAAAAAGGGTTCTGTTAGAATCCAACTGTCTTCCCAATGCAACCAATAGTCGTAATTTCCTTCTCGCAAAATGTCTATTATCATATTAATGGAGCGCGCCTGACCTTTATCATTTTCCTCTTTATTAATAAATTCAATCTGTGGGTATTTTTCTTTCAAATCGACAATCGAATCTGCTGTATTTTCTCCATACTCGTTAATTACAATCATTCTATCAATATCCTCAGACGGGGTATACTTTAAAACACTATCCAACGTTTTTTTCAATGATTCTAATTTATTCGGTTTTGATATATATGTAGTGCACGTGAATAATATTTTGGGGGGTTTATCTGTGAATTCTTCGGTGGCCTTATTAATCGATAACTCAAAATAAATGATAATACCAATAATCAGTAAACACACTATTGTAAATATTCGTGTTCGAATAGACATCATAATAAAACCGTTACTATGATCTCTATCTATATAATAATACACTTGATTTTGCGCTTTGGCTATTCGCATTCAATCTAAACCGTCGGAAAAAATTCCCAATCTAAATCGCCGCACACCTTCTTCCAGATCATATCTTGTTCCAGCTGTTTTTCTCGGTCTTTCATCATAGGAATATACGGCAAATATTGTGTCTGATCTAGCAGTGTGCAGAGCTGATACAATGTATACGTATAATTGAAGAAATTGGTTCGATTCGCAGGGCAATGAACCGCCCATGGCTTCTGAATCTCAATAAAGAGAACACACAGTGTTTCGTGCAACTCCTCGTTCATAATCGGCGGTTTCACGCCGAAAATCGAATTGATATATTGGATGTGTTCAAAATATTTGTTCAGACCCAATTTTCGCAAAATTTCGCGCATCTTGTCGTAATTGATTAATTTCATATCGGTAATTCGTTCTTTCTTAATTCTCGCACGAATGGCCTCAATTACCTCTTCTGGTATCTGGGTGGTCTCTTTTGCTTGGAATTGCGATAAAATCTCCTTGAAATGGTTGAGGCGAATATATGCCGTATAGGAGACTTCGTTGGGCGGATCTTTGTTGTTCGGCTTGGAACTATCCACGATATATGTGATGAATTGTCCACATTGAGTGTTGTTGCATATCATGATGCCGTCTTCGTCTTGTGCTACCATCTCTCCGCGACTGCACACCATACATAAATCGCACGACATGATATAATCCTGGGGGTTGGTGAAATCGCGGTTCACGTTTCGCCAATAATCTTGGTATAATCGTTTGGATTGCATGTATTTATTGGGGTCGGTGGTTGTTTGGTCTTTTGATTTTACTTTAAAAAAGGAGTTGAGAACGGTTACATTTTGCGCCGGCTCACCGGACGAAATCTGCTTCTTTTGCTCAAAATAATCGAAAATGTCTTGGGAATTGTCTAAGAGATATTTGTTTTTTTCTTCCTTGAGCCGTTTTATTTCTGACCTTTTCTCTCGAATTTGGTCTTTGATATCTAGTTTGAGCTCGATTTGACTCTTTGGTAGAGATTGATATTGTGATTTCAGAGTGGCGATTTCATTTACCAATTTAGGTATACGAGTCGTCTCGTTTTCGTGAAACTTTGTTAACAATTCACTGTGTTTTTCGTCCAAGGACGTCATTTGTTTATGTTGAACATTCTTGGACATCTTTCAATACAATATGGAGATTTTGACGCATATTGTTTATGTTTTTTACGGTTTAGATTAGTTATTGTTCGTATTTGTTATGAAAAATTTGTGTCTATAATATACAACGTTTAAAATATGGCGGCAGCAATTCAAAATAGACACAACATGTCCATAGATACAGGTACATTTACGAAAGGCGTAGGCCCTTTTAATGTCGCCGGGGCGGGCGGTGTAAATGGAGATGTTACACTAGATCAAGTTCACGATGAAATCTTCCCTTCACTTAAGGGAAAACCGTCAACATGGGAGGACCAAATATTACGCTCTACAATGGTCAGCGTCACGCAGCAACCCATTCTAGAGATAATTTCTAGTTTTGGTAAATGTGTTAGGTTACACAATCGTCAGATATTGGGAGAACTCACCCAGCCGAATGAAGGATTAATACCATATACGATTCCGGATAACAGGTTTACGTGTTATATTCGTGATTGTTTTTCTGGAATTGGAATTCCTGGTTTAAATAATATATTCGACCAGGCAACTATGTCTTTAAAATCGTTTATTGAATATCATAATAAATTGGTGACGACGCCGGTGTTTAGAAACCCACTTGATGTAAATGGGGGACTTGGACAACAATTATATGCTGCGGCTGCGGCTGACGCAAGACTAAAATACACGGCCTATTTTAATTACGATTTGCTGATGTTTGTATATATAACATTAGGACATCCAATACCGCAAATAAATGAAGCGTTAAATGTTTTGCGTACAAAAGTTGCAAATGCTATAAACGGTCTTTCCGACATGTTAACTCCTGCCGAGATTGAAACAATTAACATAATCAATATTAATTACTTGTGGTGTAAACTAATGATATATTGCGATGAATCGATTAGAGCAGATTCATATTTGACTGGAAGTCACGGCGATTATCTACCGGCTATGAATAAATTAACTCAAATTCGGTTTGAGTCATTTGCTAAAAATGGTGATAATTATTTTACAAACCCCATATTTGGTTATAGAGGGAACGACCCTGTCGATACCACCCAAAACGTTACACCAGAAACCCTAACATATATAGACAGTTTATGTTTGGCTCTTTACACTGCGGGTGTAGTTCCTGGATTTGGATCTCAAATGAATAACAGGGGGTTACGTGGTGGCGTTCAATATGTAACTACACAATCAATGGTCGCTCAAGCTATGACGAATGCAATTGGTAAACACGCAGGTATAATTGCCCGAAATGCGAATAATAAAGACCCTATTCAAAACGCATGTGCGAACGAAATTGATAAACTGTTTAAACACGCACATCTAGGTATTGCTGCGGTTCCTGCATTGTCATTGCTTCAAATCGGGCGCGGCTGGAGTATGGTAAAATTTTCAGGAGATTCTTCGCATATTGTTTTTGGTGAAACACTGGAAGCAATTAAAGCTGCTGCTGCTAATGGTGCGACTAATATTGCTGCTTTTGCATCTAAGTTGACTGATCCAACAAAGATAGCTGAGTGGAATGCTGATGGTAATAGTGCTGCATGGGCTGCTGCTAATGGCGCGTCTCCCGAAGGTGTGTTTTATCTGATCTTGGTGCCGAATATGACGGATCGATTTAATTTTAAAATAGTCTATCTAATTGAAGAGCGCCCACTAACCGCACGCCTATTAGCCGCAGGAAAGAATATTTTTGTAGAAGGGACTAAATTAATAATGGACAGATTTACAGGATTTGGGTCAGAAGATAAATACGACCGACATGCCGCTCTCTATATTGAATTCGATTTGACTAGTTCTTATATAAATATTGCTATCGGGTATCATGATAAAATAAAGAAATATGTGGCTAATCCTAATAACTACACAAATACACAAAAATACATGGATCCTGTCGTTGCACAGGGTCTCGCTGCACTTCCAATTAACGACCTGGCCGAAGCGAGAGAATTTCTTTTTAATTCAATAGGTGAAGGTAGTCCAGAAGATGCTGATATCACACCGGAATATTTACGCGGTCTAGCGGGAAGAATTGCTGCTAGGGATTTCACAGTAGCATTTGAATTGGATAACATTATTATAAAATTAAATTCATTATTCGCTCTTGATAAACTTCCGAATTATAACTTATTAGCAGATACATTGGTAGGAAAAGGATTCCCTCGAATGAGTCGAGCCACAAATTGGAAGGCGCTTATGATAGTGCTACAATCAACCAACATAGATGCGGCTGGTGGGACACCGTCGTCTGGTACCCAAAATGGATATTACGATATGAAAGAAATTCTTTCAATAATATCGAAATTATATAATGATGGATACAATGTTCTTGCAAATCAAGCTATGGTTCAGTTACTAACTAACACAGAAGGTTTACTCAAGGTATTAAATAAAATGGTATCCTCTTTTGAATCCGTTAGAACAATCGCCGATATATTCAGTCGGGATAAAATCGTGAAGTATGACGCATTTACGCAAGACCGAATTGCAGAATGGATGCAGGATAAATCCGGCGAAAGCCCTCCTTCAAAAATAGAGCTCATGGTGAATGGTCTTAAAGAATTTGTCGACTTGTGTCTTGATGTTCGTGCAAAATATAAGGAAAATGGTGGTGGTGATGATACTAGATTACTTGGTGGAGGCATGGATAATAATGATGGGTTTATGGTAGGAGGTGAACTAAGTGAAGAAATTAACAGCGAGGTGATTGAACGTGCAGCATTACGGTCTGAAGCAGCAGAATTAAGTGCTGAAGCAGAAGAATTAACTGCTGAAGCGGCAGATGAACCATTAGACGAAGACAAACTTTTGGAATTACAAGCACGTCTCAATCAATTACAAGAACGTCTCAATCAATTACAAGAACGTCTCAATCATATAGAACACAACATAACTCATGCAATTGTTACGGAATTTGCTAAGTATTCACCGATGGATATTAAATCTATACAAATATATGGCTTGATTGAGGATAACATATTGGTCTCAAATGATAACGGACTGATCACCAAATATAAATATATCAAAGAGTATCCCATCGAGGAGGATATGGAAGGTGATACAGACGATACATACATAAATGAGATTGAAAAATTAGACAAAATTATTGTGAAACAAGTAACGCCTTATACCGACGAGGATATAATTCGCAGTGGTTATAACATTGTATTTGATGCGATGAATATATTAGACTCTATACGCGAGAGACCACTTGACGAAACAAATGAACTTCATATATTGCAAATACTTAATTTTTCAGTAGAGGACATAATATTATTAAGGCGTAACCATAATATTGATGAGCTTATTAGATATGAACAAATACGACGAATTGTCGCAGCGAATTTAATTCCAGTATTTGTAGACATTCTAGCTAGAGAAAGTGCTGTTTATGAAACGTATGATCAACACATGATAAATTTGAGGAAAATGATAACCAGTATGTTTGAAATACACAAAAAACTATCCGTGATTGACGAAACAGAATTTAACAAAAGGATGCTTTATGAACTGAGTATCCAAATTCGCAAAAAATATACTCCCGCCGTCAACCTGAACGCCCTTTATGAATATATAAATGATAAACCGTTCCAAGTGGTAAATCCCATTTTAACCTCATTCTACACCACTTTTCCGTTGCTTTTTTCGGATGTAAATGTATATCTCAAAAAAAGTGCGCAGGCAACAATACCCGCAACAAAGGCAACTAAAAGCGTGCAACCAGTAAAGAGCACACAAGTCGCATCGATTGGAAAAACCCCCGTCCCAATTTCTAATGTTGAAAAACAAAAACGTTTACAAATGCTAAAAAATTTTAAAAAGCCAATTCTTAATTATATAATCTTGTTTCTCAATCAAGAACAACAAGAAACATTTTATGATGATCATGACTTTATAGCGATTCTAGTTTGTGCAAATAAATTGCGTGAAATAGATAATATCGCTTTATCGAGAAGTAGAGCTCCTCAATCATCAATGGTATTACGAGATATACCCTTTTTTGAAACGCTTGCGCAGATTATAGTTAACAAAGAGAGTAAAGCACCAAAAAACAAATCACGACGTAAAAAGCCTCCTAACAACGGCGGAAAAAAAACCCGAAGAAAGAGACATATCCAAACAAAGACGACCAAGAAACTGCGATATGTAACCAAAACTGCCCAAAGAAAGAAAACCAAAAACGCGAATCGTTCCAAGACGCGCAGAAAACGCCATAATTAAGTATCTCTCAAAATATATACCCCGCATGACCGAAACCACCAACATTCATCTAGACATACCCGATTCCATCGAAGTTGATAAAAAGGTTTTGAAACGTATGGTTTTCGTGATGAATGCTCTGGAAAAGGGGTGGTCGGTAAAAAAAGTAGACGACGAATATATTTTCACCAAAAAACACGAAAATAAGCGCGAAATATTTAGAGAAAATTATTTAGAAACATTCATTCAAACCAACTTTGATATGGACATCTTGCAAATAAAATAATGCAACCTTCATTTTGAGACTATTTCCACATATTCTCAAACTATTGTAAACGTCGCTCGATACACGAGTGCATTGTGACGTCAATTGAACCTAAAACATATAATTATGCAGTCGGTCACAAAAAGTCTACCGGTTCATTCTAGACCACCCTCGAGTCAAAATAGTTTAGCGAAAAGTTGTTTTAAAAAGGGCACACGGAAAATTCCGTTTTTCCGGCGTGCGACCCTAGATTTACCCGCTAATCATGATCATGCGAAACGAAAAATTCTGTAAAACCCGACATTTAACGATAATAAATGAATTAATTCCATTTTTCCAAAATTATTTTCTAGAACAAGAGTATAAAGAGAAAGCAATGGCTGGAGCACTCATGCAACTCGTCGCCTACGGCGCACAAGACGTTTTTCTTACCGGTACCCCCGAGATCACTTTCTGGAAGGTGTCTTACAGACGCCACACCAACTTCGCTATGGAGTCTATTGAGCAGACCTTCTCCGGCCAAGCCGATTTCGGCCGCCGCGTGACCTGCACCATTTCCCGTAATGGTGATTTGTGCTACCGCACTTATCTTCAGGTGACCCTTCCTGAGATCAACCAGGGAATGAGCTCGCCTGTTAACAGTGTGTATGCTCGTTGGTTGGATTTCATTGGTGAGCAACTTATCGCTCAGGTGGAGGTTGAGATTGGTGGCCAACGTATCGACCGCCAATATGGTGACTGGATGCACATCTGGAATCAGCTTACCATGTCTGCTGAGCAACAGCGCGGTTACCAGCAGATGATTGGTAACACGACCCAACTTACTTACATCACCGACCCCTCCTTCGCCAATGTGTCGGGTCCTTGCTCTGCTTCCGGAGGTCCTTCCCAGGTGTGCGCTCCCCGTAACGCCCTCCCTGAGACCACCCTTTACATTCCCCTTTTGTTTTGGTTCTGCAGAAACCCCGGACTTGCACTTCCATTGATTGCTCTCCAATACCACGAGGTGAAGATCAACATTGATTTCCGCCCCATCGGTGAGTGCTTGTGGGCTGTGAAGACCCTCAGCACTGGTTCTGGTTCTCAGTCCGTGTCCGCTGCCTACCAGCAATCCCTGGTTGCCGCTTCTCTCTACATCGACTATATCTTCCTTGATACCGATGAGCGCAGAAAGATGGCCCAGAACCCCCACGAGTATTTGATTGAGCAGCTCCAGTTCACTGGTGATGAGTCCGTCGGCTCTTCCAGTAACAAGATCAAGCTCAACTTCAACCATCCTTGCAAGGAGCTCATCTGGGTCGTGCAGCCCGACGCGAACGTTGACTACTGCTCTTCTCTCGAGGGTGGTCAGACCTTGTTCAAGACCTTGGGTGCCCAGCCTTTCAACTACACTGACGCCATCGATGCCCTTCCCAACGCCGTTCATGCGTTCGGAGGTCAGTCAGAGACCTCTGGTTCCAACGCCTTCATCACCTCCGGTGGTCTATTCCAAGACCCTGGAGCCATGGGTGGATCCGCCGCTGGATTACAATGGTCTACCTCTAGTATGGGTAACCCCAATGTCTTCACCGCTGAGGCCGGTTCTGGTGCGGCTGACTACGGTACCGCAACTGAGGGTTCTTACGTCTCTGACGCCGGAACCTTTGTTCTTGCTGAGACCGCCCTCGACATGCACTGCTGGGGTGAGAACCCTGTCGTCACCGCTAAGCTCCAGCTTAACGGACAGGACCGTTTCTCCGAGCGTGAGGGATCCTACTTCGATGTTGTTCAGCCTTTCCAGCACCACACTCGTTCCCCCGACACTGGTATCAACGTCTACTCCTTCGCCCTTCGCCCCGAGGAGCACCAACCCTCCGGAAGTTGCAACTTCTCCCGTATTGATAACGCCACCCTTCAATTGGTTCTTTCTTCCGCCACCGTCGGTGGAACCGCCACTGCTAAGGTTCGCGTCTATGCTACCAGTTATAACGTGTTGAGAGTAATGTCAGGCATGGCTGGTGTCGCGTATTCCAATTAAATTCACTGCATTATGGTGTGTGTATATTTTAACTCTGTGTTAAAAATGTAATCTTTGTATAATTTCAAAATTAGTAATTATACAAATTCAATAAAATAGTTCTACTATTTCTACCGTTTTATGGGGAATATTATTTATCCAATATTCAAGTTGTTGAAGTAACATATCTATTCGTGTGAGCCATTCGTCATGTTTACTTTTTGATATATCCAATACACCATACCCGTTAATTCGCCAACACGATGTTACTTTTTTTCCTTCTTGATTCACATATGCGTCCGGATTAAATCGGATGAATACTACTGGTCTATGCCCGATATCTTGTGAAATTTCCATCAATCGTTTGTTTTGACACGAACAATCATAGGTAGTATGTTTATTCTCATCGACTTCAACAATGATTACATGACTTCCCAAATCTAAAAGCAAATCGGGTCTCCTTTTGGAACAACCATCTTGTATCTTCTTATCGAAAATCCAATTAAAATCTGGATATTTTTCAAGAACACGTTGAACCACGTCATTCTCCTTTGTTTTGAAATTACGGGATACTTGGATTTCAGGACAGTAATGAATGCAACATGGTAAACAATATCCATCGTATTTTTTAATTCCCCGAGTCTCACAAAGGGGTGCTTTGCAAAGTTCAGATCCATCACATATTTTACATCGAGATTTCTTTTTGTCATGAATACAAAACATATTCCCTCCACATTCTAGACAATTTTGTCGATTTTTGTTATGCTCGCAGATTGCTGAACCAAAACACTCGACGCATCGTCTTCTTCGCTTTCCATGTTCACAAATAGAGGTGCCGCCACAAGACACACAATTGTTTTTTTCGCTACCGTGGGGGCATATACTATTTCCGTTACACATTTTACATCTATCTTTTCTTCGTGGTGTATCATTATGTGTTTCATCAAAGCATATTCCAGTTCCTTTACATGCGATACAGTCGTGTTTTCGTCCACCATGTTCGCATTTTGGAGCCGGTCCTCCCATTTATATATTCGTATTATATAGTTACGAACTTAATACTATAAATTCCTAAATGTTCTCTTCCAATTTTTCCCGTTCTCCCTTCAATTTTTCCTTTTTGTTCAAATAAGCAGTTCTAGCATACTCCTTCTTTTTTTCTGGAGTAGGCGTATAATTCGTTTTTTGTACATACTCCTTAACCCGCTTTTTATGCGCTTCTTTATTATTTTCATAATATTTTTTGTTATGCGATAAATATTTATTCAATTGTTCCTGTGTGGACTGTAATTGAGTTTTTAGAGACAAAACCTCGTCTTCCAGCTCCTTTATTTGTGCGTCACTGTCCATATTATACTGTCTAGTGAAAAATATTTAAATATTTTGTGTAAATATACTATACGCCCCACAAATGGATTTCATAAAAACTCACGAGCAATGGAGAAGAAAGCAATTCAACATATTTTACGGTTCGGGAAGACCCATATTCAACATTAGTACAGAAACTGAACATTTACGATCTCATCAAAATCCCCTTTACGCCAAAGACCCATATATTCGTACGGTTATTTCCGATAGGTCGGCTACATTGCCGATGAACGTATGAAGACAATTCTCGAATATGTAAATATTTTACATATTTTACCAAAAACAAATATAAACATTACTCCTCTATTCTTTTGTATACTTCTATAAAATGTCTATGAAAACGCATCAAACTCGTGCATCGCACACACAAAACGATTTGTTGATGAATTGTCTCATGGACTTTTATGCAGACAAGGCAAAGTTGCATCAAATGATGAGCATTATCAACGGCGAATCGAACATCTCCCTTCGTATTGTAGATTGGTTTGTAACGAATTATGCTAAAAAATATTACACTATTTACGAGCTTCCGATAGAGCGAGGAGGGACATCGAGATTCAAGGTATACAACGACTACAAGTTGAAGTTGAAGGCATATTCGAAGAGAAGATTTGACCCTTTTTGTCGATGGGAACGTATTACAATTCCGTATGATGATGCGAACTACATGGAAACGACGATTGGCCAGCTCAATTTCTTTAAGTGGGCGATTGAACACCAGATCGTAGACTACATTACGGAAAATTACGCTGAAATTGAGAAAGACATGAACGAACGCAATAGTATTTCCAAGAAGAAAACGGGCACCGCAGACAATAATGAAACCGTCGAAATCGCATTGGTCGGGGATAACGGAAAAACCCGTAAAAAGCGCGAAGAGTTGTCTATTTCTGCATGCAAATGTATCAAAAAGGAGATTGTGAAAATTGTTGTAACATTCAACTAGAAATAGCAGCATGTAAATACGCCATAAAATTGAAAGGCTTATAGCGTATTTTATAACATCAACCAACTTAAACCATAGGAGAATGAACCAAGATAGATGTGTATTTTGCAATTGTGCGTCGCACACTGCGACCCATTGCAATAGTAACATGCATGGGCGGCGTGACCTGCTCAATGATATAGCGTGTGATTTTACACTTCAGGAAGCCCGGCCGTGTTTTGATTCGTTCCACATCAACGAATTGAGATACATTGCTTCAACGTATCACGAACACCAGCGCCGTGTCGTGTTTTCGCGCACCCAATTCGACAAACAAACGAAAAAGAGGCTGATCGCAACCATTCCGATGACCCTTACCAAAACCCGAATTGTGCGCGAGCTTTTGAATCGATGGGAGTTATACGAGCCAATTCGCGCAGCGAAACGCGAAAAGCCAGAGGATGATGATTGCCCGATTTGCATGGACGCCATGATCGCGTGGGATTGGAATCATCGTAAAATGATGTGGGAGTCAGATACTCCACCAAACAAACTCAGTTCGGATCATCCCCACGTGGGTCATATAGTCACCAAATGCGGCCATAAATTCTGCGGGGGCTGTTGGCGGTTGCATCTTACTTCGAACGCCAAGTGCGAGTATCATGAGGATGATGACTGGACGCATACACCCGTCGGTCGAATATATGTGGCGTGTCCGTTATGCAGAACAAGTATCTACATCGCGGCTCATGATCAACCACCCGTCGCAGTTGGACTCGGGCTGGCGATTTGAAATATACAGCCAGATTAGATAGATTAGATTAGATTCAATAAAAAAGGATAAACAGACCTTTTTTATTGTGTGCGTATGATAATATTTATTCTTTCTCCTCGACATCGTCGTGCAAATCGATTTGAGGTGGGTTGCTATCATATTCATCACTATATCCATGGCACGAATATGTCCGCATAATGGGCGGAGGAACTCGCGGTTGATATACATAGTCACTTTGCAAAACAATTGGCTGATGAACTGTATCTGTGATATGAACTGTATCTGTGATATGAACTGTATCTGTGATATGAACTGTATCTGTGATATGAACTGTATCTGTGATATGAACTGTATCCGCGTATCGCGCGATAATCTTTTTATAATCCGTAATAATTTGCGCTGCATGTGCAAAATACTCTTCATGTGCGAGAGCAGCGGAATAATCCGCATCAAGTTCTTCCGGGTCGTTAAAATACCCTTCCTGTACTATCCGAATTTGTTCCTTGTATTCGGAAATTGTTTGCTCGAATTGGGATACATCGACGATGCAGGATTTCACCAGATAATGCAGATATTTTAAGTCGTCTGCCGTTCCGGATCGTTCGAGCAGTTTCAATTGTTGAATGGTTGACTGCATAAGTCCAATTGAAGAGTCGCACATCTGTTTTGTAATTGGTATCAATAATTCAATGTCCATCTTGTTGGAATGAGTGTTTGACCAAATATATGAATACAAAAGCCTTTCAATTTTATGATACGCACGTTCAATTGTATGTTAAACTATATAAAAGTTAGTTGTGTGAAAAATGATATGCGTTCGACTTGCGCTCAGTGTAGTTTTCGCGACAATTGTGAGGAAGGCGCAGATTGTATCAAATGCGAGGGATGGTTATGCAAAAAATGTATGCGGGTTGAATCAGGTAACCATTCATGCACGGAATGTTTACCCGAGACAAGTGTAGTTGTTTCCAAAAAAACACCCGCGCAGCCCTCTAAATCCCCGCCCGAAAAAAAAGAAAAACAAGATTGATTCGACGACTACGTGAATCGAATGATATTTTACATACCGTCCAACAAAAACAGGGCGTCCCCTGCGATTGCTTTCCGTTTTCGAGACGGCATTCGCCTACTATAAACCAGTCGAGCCGGAATATTTCAACTTGAACTACCCCATTAATGTATATAAATCCATTCTATGGGTATTATATTCATGAAGTAGTCCCTTATTATCCATGTAGCGCAATTCTAAGCTACACTGAGGCATCATGCTCCGACCAAATTCATCCAAGCAACAAGTACACTTATGGTTCTAAGGACCGGTTGCAGATAATATCACGTCAAATTCGTTTTCTTGATGGGGGCCAATCCACCAATCCAACAAATTACCGCATACAATCGGCGAAGATTATGTGCGTTTAACTGATATACCAGACTTCATTGATTTTTACATTACACAGAGGGAACGGGACGAATTGTGATAATGAATTCGTCCAGGTATACACTCAAGAACTACGTAATATTAACTGCCGATAAAGCTCACGTAGTCTTTATACATTTATTAATACCCTTCATCCGAATGCCTTCCATTTTTTACACTGTCGATGGAAGTGCTTTTCACGCTATCTATGTCTAACTTTACCTTAAAACCAATAGACAAGCCAAGTTAGTAGCTTATCTGCTGTTCGTCCATATGTAAAATAGTCTTTCAATTTTATGCTAACATTTGTTGTTTGATGAATCGAGCCTTTTTACGAGGTTGTAAATGGTATCAATTCTACGGCCGATTTATGGTAAAATTTAGTTACCGCAGTATTTTTATTGGAATATGTTCGAGTTTACTCTATACACTAGTTTTTCTTGGTTTACAGTATCCTTGTTTTTTTCTAGAATTTTGTCTAATTGATGTACAAATGTATGGCTTAATTTATACATTGTATCAGCATTACCTATATAAATGTTATCAATTCCACAGCGTTCTTGGTCAAACATAAATACATTTTTGGTAAATTTTGTTTTGATGTGTTTTTTTAGAAAATCGACGATCTGCGTATCTGTAAAGTTGTTGCTGTTACTTAATACGTCAAATCTACAATTTACAACTAATTCAGACTTGTCTATATCTGCACTATTATGAATAGAATGTATTATTTTATGTTTTCCATACCAATAGTTTTTCCAGCCGGGATTGATTTACATAAAATATATTCTGTAAACTAAACGCTCCTGTATTTTCATGCGTTGCTTACGGTGCAATAATGGTATAAAATTGAATGGCTTTTTACGTTATTTTCGGTCGTCAAACCACAACACAACACAATATAATATAATACAATGACTGAGCTTGCGACCGTCGACCTGGAATGCATCGTCTGCATGGAAATTTGCGTCACCGTCACCGAATGTGATCATTCTCTTTGCAGACGATGTTATAAATCGGTTATTACGCATTCGCGGTCGAATATGCGAAGATGTCCTTATTGCCGCAAAGAACACCTCGTTCTTAGCCAGGTTGAACGGGTTCTTACCGCAGAACAACGCGATATCCATTATCGTATTTTGCTCGAATCGTTCAATGAAATGTATGCCGTTTGCGCACCCCATCCGCAATTGAAGAAGATAATACTTGAATATGGGCTCAATCGCGTGGTCGATCAGAATAATCGTGAAATCGATTACAGTTGCCCATTGTATGATGCGAATCGTGAATCGATGGGCACTCTCGGGGAAATAAAGGGCAAGTCCTACAATAGAAAGGTGGTCAATAAACACGGTGTATTGCTAGGGGACGTAGATGATGTTGCCCTATATTATGATACGGACGTTACGTATTTTGCATAAAAAATATAAATTCAGATATGGTGTTTTTTATATGTGCATAATATTCTACATAGTTCATTCTTCGCCACACATTTCGTTGGCCATTTGTTTCATATACTCCCCGTCAGGTCGATACTTTTCCATCAAATCGTAAGGATGTTGATAATATTTCCGCAATAAATCTAATAGGTTGCAGAAGACCTGTTCGCTATGATACATACTGGCCGCCTCCATATGATTGCACGGACCACCATAGTCAATACCGCGCTGGATATTTGCTTGAATCGCATTTCGTAGGAGGTCGTTCGTCAATGGCGTATTCATGTCTATAAGCAATTGACCAAACAAATAGTATTTTCCCGTTGACCACGGTTGCTTGGTATCCTCAATATATTTAGTCAATGCGACTGTGTTCACCCCTACGAAATCCGATTTAAATTTACGCGTGATATAGTCGTTCAGCTGAATCAAGCTTGGATGTATCGCACCCACAAATGGCTGTCCGGTCAAGAAGTCGTTCGAAATTGCTGGTAATGTAAATGCGCTCATTTGAATTGTCTGTGTTATATTCCTCTAAGAAAACACTTTCAATTTTGTAACAAAACTCATGTTACATGTATATCAGTCCAACCTCGAGATTGGAATAATCGATTCTCATAACGTGAATACATAAAAAATAGAATAAACATTCTCTATTTTTTATTTGTGTGCGTATGTGTATTTTTTACGTTCTTTCCCATAGCTCATCGACGAGCCCATATTTCAAGCACTTATCCGATTCCCACCATAAATCGTGCTTCAATACTTCACTCAATTGCTTCTTCGGGATGTTCGCATGTTTCTTGTAGATATCGAGAATCTTGTTCATCAACAAGGCGTTGTTTTCATGCTCGTCTTCCAATTCACTCATCTTTCCCCATGATCCGGCCGATAATTGATGGATCAACATGTGAGCATTGGGTCGGATGTATCGCTTGGCTCCAACTACACTGATGAGTGTTCCGGCTGAAGCAGATGCGCCTTCAATGACGGTGTGAACGGGCACTTTGCATGCTTGAATCACATCGATTGCGGTGAGTGCATCGAATACGGATCCGCCAAACGAGTTGATATGAAGATAAATTGGAATCGGATCTGTGCATAAATTGTGAGCTAGCACAATATTCTCGATCTCTGCCTTGCGAATGAGTGTAATCATTTCAAAGATCGCATCTCGGTCGACTTCCGAGTGAAAGTAGATGTGGTTATTTTCCTTTGTAATACGGCAATTGTCCCCGTCTGCGAGACATACAGAATCATCATCCGATTCCTCGGCATTTTTGATGATAATCTGTGGTTTGCTCTTTGCAGAACGGGCGGCCTTGGTGTTGCGCGGGTTGAATTGATACATGATAGTAAATCAGTCAAGAGTTTATCAGACATATGTGTCTCAAACAAGAATCAATTTTGTTACATATAGATGGAACCTCTCTAATCCATTTGATTATATATCTTCATTTTTTCTGTTAAGAATATACGTCCTTCATGAAACAGCGTGAGAGATACAATCGCCTTTGCTATACCAAGTCCTTGGCCTCTGAATATTCCTTTCATTCCAAATTTCGACATGTCCACCATCAATTCTTTGCATGCTTCCACTACACTAATTCGTTTCCCCGAAATGGAACTCGTTTGCATGATTACCTCCAATCTTGAAAGCGGATTTGTCGCTATCACATAGATGGGACTCACTATAGTCGATGCGATTAGGTTTGTCGCGGATTTTCCGAGGCTCGATTTTGTGCCTAACTCAGTCTGTATATATTTTTGTAGTTGCGGTTGACCCACCAATCCTAATATAGCACTTGTAAATGAATGACCCATAAGTGGGACGGTTCCTCTGAACAACGGTTTGTAATTCTGCAGACGCGATTCCCGAATGATTTCCATGACGGGAGTTTCCTTTCCAGTTGTCCTAAAGTTTGACCGCTGTTGTTTTTCAATCATACGAACTGGATTAATAAAGGGTGCAGATAAGATTGATGCAGTAGTTGCGGCTGCGAAACCTGGCTCGCCGGATGACCCAGTTACAGTGGTATATCCCAGTAAAATACCGAACTTTGGGACGCGTTTCAATAAAACGCCTATCATACGTGGGGTCAAACCAGACAAGGATGCGCCAACTGGCGATTTCTTGAATACTTCATTTGCCTCTTTCGTAGCCATTGCTGGGCTCACTATTTCTCCGGATGCGTTCTTGGCGTATTGTTGCACCAGTTGACGATATGCGGTTACGGGATTATCGCCAACGGTTTGAATAGCAGAACCGCCTAGATAACAAACAAAGTTTTGAAACGGCGACACGCCGTTTTTCTGGACATCAAAATATCCCTTAAACATGTTTATATTATAGGAACATGTTTTCTTTTTATAGCAAATATATGGTATATTTACTGAGGAACTGGAAAGGGTCGTTGGTCGCCTTCTATAATTAGGTCGCGGGGCATAATAAGCGGAACTTTTCGGTCAACAATGGATAATGTATTTAATTTCTTTAGATCAGGCTTCACAGGTGCATGTGGATTGACTAGATTCGTAGAACCAATCCCAAAGAGGAAAGACTCAATATCATTGGGATTTCCGGCCAATTCCGTATCAGGGACGCGGCCCTGGATTAAACCGCTGCCCGCGAGTAACGTGGGCGTAGCAATCGCATATTCCCGATTTGTGCTATATTGCACTTGTTGAATGTATGATTTTTGCTGCACATAGTAATCGCCGGGTGTATTTTTGTTTCTCGTAGACGCCATTTGTATACTATATGCACATAAAAACGAGTCTTCATGTTACCGAATTTTCGCATATAGTTCACAATATGCTCGGTTTTGTTCGGTAAAATCTGCCGGGTTTGTTCGATAAGACAATATGCAATTGTGAAACAACGCCATGTAATCGTATGAAAATAACACTGCTAAACCGATATCACGATCGGTCGAAAACATCTTGGAGGCCGCTATATCATACAACTGTTGGAATTGTGGATGATGACTGGTGATTCCGTATACATAATCCATTGCCTTAGAAGACGAATCCATATCATAATCGTTTTCATCTTGAGTTACGGTGTCTATTTCGTCATTGTCGAGTTCTATATGAGTCATAAAAAAAAGCCGACGCAAACAATTGCGATATTCAAGGTCATTTGTATAGTGAATATCCGTCAATTCTGCATTATATACAGGGTTTGTCGACATAATAAACAATTTCAACGCAAAGGTTTAAATTGTTTTTTTCTATAATCCAAAAATCTTCTCAAAAAGTGTAAGCGGTTTTCTACTTTTTTTTGCGGTTTGGCGCGCATATTTGCGCGTATGTCTGGTATCGAAGTTTCGTTTCCCGTAAGAGCGTCGCTTATTTGAATACCTTTTGGTATATCGTTTGCCGCCGTGAATATGATCCGTGCCTTTGGACATTATAGTTTATCGCGAGAAAAGTAGCTCGTAGTCATTCATACGCAAACTCATATTTACAGTCGTCGAACCATTTTGAACTTTCTAAATCGCACCGTTCGATGGGCGACCTTTTGTAGATAAATCTCCGTCCAAGGGGGCGCGCGTATCCGCACCTCCTCTCACCCACCCTCTCATCGCACTTTCTTCAATGCGAATACCAGTCTTCTCTTCCATGTCTTTACTGGAAGGATGCAATGTGTAACCCATGAAACTCTGTGCAGTGACGGTCGACACACTCTTCTTCTCGCCCATTGGCTCGCCCTCGCGCAATTGCAATTCTAATACAGGATCCCCGGCACCTCTTCCTAAATAAGGGACAGTCAGAAATTGACGTTCCATTAAATTCAAACGTCCTAAAGCGCGTTCCTGTTCTGTTTTCAAAAGTAGTAATGTCTCGCCCTCTACATTATTTCCACCAACACCTCCACCAATCACTCCAATAGGCACAATCGCAGGTTGAGAAGTTGCGAATCGAATCGATTCATCCTGGTTAGTATTGCTAAAATAGTTCATGGTTGTGTAGCTAGCATAACGTTCGTTTTGCAAGGTAGATTGCTTCATAGTAGACCCATCAGCCTCAATGCGGTCTTGGTTATTAAAATTGTAATTGCTAGCAGACATACTCTTTTATATAATTCCCATATATTTTGTATGTGGTAATTGTAATTTATTGTGGTAATTGGATTTCCTATCTCAAAATATATCGGGGATTATCTCGAGCGGCGGCAAAATCGTTTCCGTCTTTTGCGGAAATCATATTACCATAGCAAAATTCGGCAAACCCCGCCTGGTCATTTGGTATTGTCGTATTTGATGTGCTATAAAATTGGCGCATAGACTGCTCAAGTTCAAGATTGGAGTTAATATCGCTGTATAATTTTTTTATAATGTCGGGTTGGGTTGGGTTCAAATCTTGCACAAGTTGCTTAGTGGTATCAGTAATATTTTGTCCACCCGCTTGTGTAAATGCAGGAGGTGCAGGTTTTTTCTTCGGGTTGTAATCATAATCGGTTAACAATACATTTGATAATGGGTTATCTGCAGTGGGCAAATCGAATGTTTCGTCAAAGTTACCTTTTACGTCAATGATCGGGCCTTTATAATTATAGAGACGGGCATGTCTGACCAATTCGTTCAATTCAGTGTGTTTATCATTGCTAAAACCTTCCTTTTGTTTTGTTTTGCGGTCGCATCTTTCTTTTGCTTCCTTAGAACGGATGTAATATAATAGGTATATGGCTATCGTAGTCATGGCGGCGATGGATATGATCCGAGTATTATGCGTGAACAAATATGAAACCATGGTTAATACAAAAACTGTTCGTGTGATTGCGTTCAACTTTTGATAGAAAGACATATCGTCAGTTGGAAAAAATTCGGTTATATATGCTGGTTTTACTAGGATATTCGGGTCTTCGCTCCAAAAGGGAATTGGTTTCTTCTTAAATCGGTCGGAAGGTGAAGATGCGGATGATACATTTGACGGAGGCTCACCCTTTTCCTTATCAATCTCCTCCGTTTCAATCATTTTTTGTGTAGAATCTTCTAAATTATATGTTAGTGCGTCGTCATTAACTGATATTGGATTAAAAGAAGTATTCATATATATATTCTTTGCTATAAAAAAGTAGGCATTTCACCTATCCCATATATTAGATTTTGGGTTTGCATTTTTCTTCTATCTGAAATGTTTCACATTTTGTCGTTTGCGGAACAATTTTCAGTATGCACTTTGCCTTCTCACCATATACCGGTTCAGTGCATCCCTTTTCTTCATGGGCATTCGGTTTACGCATAGTTCTACATCTGGATCGAAAATTCTCGTAACGATCGCGCACTTCTCCGTAGGTTAGCCCCGATTTCTTTCCGAGCATATCGTTAATTATTTCATGCAATTTATATATGTATCGCGAAAACGTATTTCGATTCTTCATGTGTTTATACAGCAATGGGTGACGCTTAAAATTTTTGCACAGATTGGCTCTACATTTACCGCATGGTAAAACATACACCAAATTCAAAATGTGTTCTCTGTATTGTCGTTTTTGCGCGCACGTTGGGTGTACAGGATAATTGAAGCTCATTGTGTGGAGGAAATGCCACGTCCCTGGCCCCCACACGCTCGTCAACATTCCATCGTTTGATTGATAGTGTTTTCGCGTAAAATTATTTTTGTGTGTTCTTTTATTGCGTGTTTTAGACATGTTATACTATTATGATACATTTTCAAACGGCGTATTTCTAAATTTCGCGGTATGAACTTCACGTTACAATGAATGAATAAAAAATATGGTTATATTATATAATATGCCCACCGACATAATAAACACACTTTACCTGGATTTCGTAAAACCTTACCAAACGCATATACTCACTCTTTTTATAATTCTCATTTTTGTGGTGGCTGCATTGCTCGCATATAAATGGTTCATTCAGCCTACCGTTGAGAATCTAGATGCGTCGGATATATCAAACGGAAACGCGCGCTTGAGTGAAACTCAAGTGTATTTCTTTTACGCCGACTGGTGCCCACATTGCAAAAAAGCGAAGCCTGAATGGGACCAATTTATGAAACAGTATAACAACAAAACTGTCGGCACTTATCAAATCATCCCCATCGGCGTTGATTGTTCCGAGGGTGAGAATCCTTTGATTCAGAAGTATGGCGTTGATGGCTATCCCACAGTTATTCTCCTCAAAGGCGACCAACGGGTTGACTATGACGCCAAAATAACATACGACAATCTCTCCAAATTTGTCGAAGACTTGTTACAATAGTCGGGCGGCCAAGAATTCTTGCGCCGCATCAACACCTTTCTGTATCGTCTCTCTCCTGTATTTGTCTGAAGCTGCGAATTCATACAAACTCGACGCCGTAATCGGTTCCATTAATATATCGATCTGATTTTTGATTCTAATACACGGTTCATCTTCATGTTCACTCTTCAAATCTTGCATCGCACACTCTAGTAATTTGTTGAATACGTGCATAAAATAGTCGATCAAATTCGATCCCGATGTAACAAACGCAGTAGGCTCTTTCGGACTCACTTTATTTATTCCCAACACCTCTTCATCTCGAACATTCGATTGTTTTAAACATTCGCGTAGTGGATAATTTAATAGAATTCCTCCGTCTATGAATGATTCGCCTTCCACGCATAATGGTTTTAAAAAGATGGGTAGGCTCGACGAAGTGTATACCGCATCCACTATTCTCCAAGATGGGTGCGTCTTGTGTGAAATGGACCTTAATTGAAAACTGTTCAACTCGCATGTATAGAAATACATGTTTATTCCAGTTTTATTGTAAAATTCTTCCAACGTCACATCAATATTTATGTCTTTTCCAAGAAAGAGCGGTTTCAGCCCGGATTCAACTATCGTTTGGTCAAATATTCCGCAATTATCGTATGCGTTTAGTAATGATTGTATATCATATTTAAATAAAATGTTCCAGGGGCGGCGAATTATATACGTATCCAATGTCTCCCAGTCATATCCCAATACTATCATGATCGCAATTATACCGCCGATGGAAGTGCTGTGAATATCTGTTATGTTTTTGATGTCCCAGAATCTTCGCTGGTTTGTTTCTTTTAATGCGCCGTATGCTGCGATTCCATATGTTCCACCTCCTGCTAACACTAGGTGTTTTATCACATGTATATTTGTATGTTCGGCACTTTCTATATTTATCGCATCATCGTGAATTTCTTCCATAATATTGATAATGCGCATATACATTTATACTTTTTTGTCGCTCCATTATATTAGAATCCATGTCCTCTTTTCTATTTACGACCGATAGTGATAATGTTGAACATATTAACATAGATGAACTCTATGAGAAAAAGCAGAAACGCGATTTGCGACAGGTTTCCATTTTTAATAAAATTCTAAATCGAATTCATAAACGTATTACATTAACCGGTCGAAGCAAAGTAAATGAGAAACACATATGGTTTACAATTCCGGAATATATTTTTGGTGAACCTGTTTACGACAAGGCGGAATGTATTGCATATGTTGTCGCAAAGCTCGAAGCCAATAAATTTCATATTCGATATGTTCATCCCAACACCCTCTTTGTTTCATGGTCAAATTGGATCCCGAGTTATGTGCGCGACGAATATCGAAAAAAAACCGGTGTTTCAGTCGACGAATTTGGGCAGGTCGTGTCTAAGAAGGCCGACCTTATTCAATCGTCTGAATCAACTGATCCAAATGCACGTATGTTGAATACCGGCACCGTCAACGAAAAATCGCAGAAGCAGTATCCGTCGATTCATCAATACAAGCCGACCGGAAATTTAGTATATAATCCCGACATGTTCAACAGTATCGAGAAAAAAACAAGTTAGACCAAGAATAGCGAGCGTATCCATTGATATTTGGGCGAATCATAATAGGATGTATCATATAGGTGTCCTAGCACAAGTCCAATAATGTTTGTTTCGTCAAACGATTCTAGGTGAGCTTCTTTGATTTGTTTTCGAACCACATTTTTGTGATATAATATGTGGTTTTCGCTATATTCGCCGGTCGCATTTGAGTCTTCTTGGACATTCTCCCATTGAATGTGACCATCTTGTAACAAATATTGTAGAATGTATATGACTGATATGCAATCGTCGCGTCTAGAAGGGTCTTCGCCCTTATGAATATGAATGCTCACAAATTTAGGCGTGCCTAGAATATACGAACTGGGTGGTCTTGGAGGATATGGATTATGTTTGTCGTCCAAGTATACAGTAGATAATCCAAAATCGATTAGAAAAAGGTCACCATTTCGCAACATAAAGTTTTGAGGTTTGATATCACGGTGCAATACACCAAATTGATGGACGGTTTCCAAGATATCGATCATTTTAGATGCATATTCCAATACACGAATCTTGGACATTTTGTCCTTTCTTATGGCGTCTTCCAATGATAAATCATACATCGGCATTACCAATGTGAAATTGTTCGCATATATTCCATACCAATACACAATCGGAGTGTTTATAGACCCTTTTGAATAAAGATAGTTCAATATGCTTGTCTCATGCTTCAATGTTCGCATCTCTGTGTCCAAGATTTCCATTTTTATAGCAACATCTTCTCCGGTTTTCACGTATTTACCCCTATAAATGGAACCAAACCGTCCACTACCAATCTTGGACATTGGAGTATATTTGTTTGCTATGATAGAGGTATTCATTCTTATTCTAACATTACACCTGTGTTTTTATGTTATTATACTATAGTATGGAACCAGTGGTGTTATTTAATACACTCTTGTATTTATTATTACTTGCGTTTTTCGGATATATGATCGGATGTTATCTTTCAGTGCCGCATATTGTGCGCGAAGGGGCGCGAACGCTTCCCAGACCCGTGATAGACCCGATTACAAAGGAACAAATCTTGGACATTCAACCATTACCCCCCTATTTTGGTGAAACACTTAACCAGATGATTGATAAAAATATATCCAATTATTTCGATAAGAGGGGGTATCCATATATCGATACGATTGATCGATATAGCACCCTGTGTATCGAAAATCCAACCGACGGTAAATTGGGTGTAATTACAGAGGAGAATAAGCGCAAATTAACCGACATTGGATACTATTTTATAAACATAGTCATTCCAAACATCCAAACAATCGATAATCCAAGACCCGACCTTATATGGCCTCCTATTCGGTGGACAGGAAATGCGACGTTCACGACGCAAGTGCAACCTACCGCCACCTATAAAATATACATGGGTCAGGCTTGGTCATCATATGGTAATGACCTGGATGGGGTGTCCAAGGATACAATTGACTACAGTCTGAATTCTGGAACACAGGATGATTCTAACACTGATACAACTTCAGGTGGTGGCGATGGTGGAGGAAGTGGAAGCGGGGCTGGAAACGGGGGATGCCAGCCGGATTCGGACTGTAGAATTGCTTGTCCAGGCAGCTGTTTAGACGGTATTGCATCCGCATGGGAGGAAACCGATAAGGCAAGAACAGATGCGGCGTCAACTACTTCCACAACCACCTCGGGTGAACCAACATCTTATACGTATTCCAACTATAGTCAAAACACAAACAACTTACCGGGCGTTTCTTCATTGAAAGGCGGGTCAAATGTATTGATCATTGGTGACGTCGAAGTAGATGGATTTCAGACAACGGATGTAGATGTAGACCCTTCAATAACTATCCTCAACGACCATGCGGTTGAATTTATCAACAAATATTTTATTGCTTCTGGACCAAATCAAGGCAGACCTACACAACTAGCCATAGACGAGTTAAATCTATATTTCAAAAGCAAGGCTCCTATGGATGGAATCCACATGAACAAAATGCGCGACATTGTCTATTATATTTTGCAATCTATTATTCCGGGTTTACCAACCCGCACACTCCCGCGAGCCTACGTAGAATGGCGACCGATCCATTGGCTAAGTCGTTCTGAACCAAAGACCGCAAAACCGCGAATGTTTGCATCGCCGGCCGTAAGTAATTTTGACTAATTATTGTGATTGGATATTTCATATACTATATTCTTCATACATAGTATATGAGCAACAACATTTTACATACCATCGATTCTGCAATAGAACACATATCGGCGCCGGTCTATTACTGGTTTGCCGGGATTCTATACATAATATACTTTCTATCAATGTTTGGTATCGCGTATATCAATCTCGACTACACCGAGTATTTGAATAGCGCGGTTCAGATATTCATCGCCGTTGTGCTGATCATTCGATTCAATCCGCTACGCAAATTAACATGCACCGCAAATGACCGTGTATTGATAATGTCGAGCGCGGTATTTCTATTGATTAATGACGGAGTATCATCCGGATTACGAATGTATTTCCAAGATTATCTCCCACGAAATCAAATATAATCACAGAGCAAGACAACATAGCCACCATCTCGAACCAAGATTTGAAACGGCTTTCCACATCCATATATGAGATTTTTGGCGGCCAAATCATCACAAACCGGTTTTGATGCATGTGGGTCAACTTGCTTTCCCGTTTCCTTTATAACCCCGTGACGAAAAATGCCGCAATTGAGTTTTTCGATGAGAATGGATTCCCCGCAATGTGGACACACAATTACCGATTCCATTTTAGATATTGTATTCAAACCACATGAACGTTTAATATGTTTATATATACAATGTTCAACAACTGTCTCCAAGATTTGATAAACAATGAAAAAAACAACCCCGATTTAGAATCTACATTGGATGTAGCTGCATTGCTAGCGGCGGCTGAGAATGTTAGCGCGGATTTCCTAAATATACAGACACTTCAGAGCATTTCCCAAGATAACATTCAATCCTTGGAATCGTCAGGTATTCACGGCGATAGTCTGATACAGATATCGAACAAATTACTCGAATTTTATCACATCGACCACGTATATCAAATCCACAAGGGGAAACACATTCGGTGGGTTCGAAACGGACGTCTCACAAATGGTGGAATTGTCGTCGACATAAAATTTCTAGATACAGGGACACACATATTGTGTAAAAGTCGAGAACGATTCATCCAATATAAATTTGACGATTGTATTACATTCCAGCGTCTCTCGAACGACGAGATGATGATTTTACAGCTAAAATCGTCAACCTGAACGGTTCTTATGAGTAGTATTCGTTGACGATGTTCGTCGATGACGCGTATATGGATGNTTGCGAGTCATGGAAAAAAACTTACACACATATTTAAGAATTCGTTTTGATATATGCAAATCAATATCGAGTTCTATAGTTCTATATACATTTAATGAATATCCATGGCGTGTATACCAATCTGGAAGAATATGATAAAGGTCTACATTCAATAAATGACCCATGTGCCGACCTAATTCGGATTCGATAAACCGTTTCAATATAATATTGTTATTTAAATAATGATGATATGGTCGAGGTTGCAAATAATAGACATAACGATGTTCCATTTTCGGATAGTGTTCATTATCTAAATAGCAAAACTCGGTGTTGCGTGGTAGAACAAGACATCTCAGTAATTCACTATGCGTTTTTTCATTTGTCTTGCGGCGCCGGTCTATCAATTTACCATTTATCTTGAACGCGCGTATAACTGAATCAAACAATCCGTGCAGATTCCATTCTGTCTCTATGAATTTTGTAATAAAATATGGCCATGTCTCCGGAATACACGTATTATTTGTATATACATATACGCCCGTGCAGGAACCGGTAGTCTTTTTATTATGCAGATATTCCATGACGATTTCAATACCATGTCGAAAAAATTCGGGGTATAGTCGCAACAACTGTGAAACCAACATACCATGGTCATCACACAAGACAATATTATACTCGGTTTGAAAATGATCGATGCATTGAAATAATACGTATAAATCTGAAAATGAGCCGATTGTTTCATCCAAATCAAATACAAACTGTTTAGGTTCAGGTATCGCAGTTCCTCCGCGAACTAGCCCGTTCCCTTTCATTATTCGCAATGACTCATGGTTGAACATCGCACTACTATATTCACAGATATGTGAATATAACAAAAAAACAAGGATATAGACACAATGAAATAAATATGTTATACATGGATCGTGTTAAACAACTAGAGCGGATTCAACTCGACGCACTCGCTCTATTCCGAAAGAAGAATGCAGATTATGGAGACGCATTTGCAAAATTTGGGATAGTGGGCGTTCTCATGCGCATCGAAGATAAAATTCAACGCGCATTGTCGATTACAAATAATGGAGTGAACATGGTAGACGACGAAAGTATCCGTGATACTTTGATTGATCTACATAATTATGCAGCGATGGGGATAATGTTACTAGATGAACGTCACACGCCATGCATTCTACAATCGATGAGCATGCACCGCGATTAAAAAATGTTATGGGAGATATATTTCCCACAACATTGACTATAGTGGGAACACAATAGTCCCACATTGAAATAAAACTATCAAATAAAAAGAGTTGCAAGTTTTGCCAAATGGAACTTTTTAAAAAGTTCCAAAATAGAATATCTGAGGTTAATTATTTTTTACGATTTTCAAAAAATGGATTGTGATGCAAATGCATTGATTTTGAAATTTGCGTCTACAAAATGACCGCACAACCTTTGCGTCAGAAATTGCGTAGAAATATTTAGGCGATAAATATGTTAACAGTATATAGGTAAAAATTACGTTAATTATGTTAACACAAAAGTCGCCGGAATGCAATTCAAAATATAAATGCGAATCATGCAACTATAAATGCAGTAAGAATAGTGATTACAATAAACATTTATCAACGGATAAGCATAATCGGTTAATATCTGTTAACGTCAACTCGCACCAAGTCTCCCGGACATTTGATTGCGCATGTGGTAAGGTTTATAGACAATGTGCCGGATTATCTAGACATAAACGGACGTGTAAAGTACACAATAATGAGCCATTAAATAATATAGGGCAACCCGGATTGCTCAATTCCCACATTCAGACGACAAAGGATAATTTAATTGAGAGACTATTGGACGAATTAACAGTAGAACGCGCCGAAAAGAATGATATGAAATCGATGTTTATGCTTATGATGGAAAAATACCAAGAAATGCAAATGCAGAACCAGGAAAATACGCGCGAAATATTGAAAGAGACGGCTAGGGGTAATCAAGACCTAGTAAACAAAGTGATTGATGTAATACCCAAAATGGGTAACACAACCAATCATAATACGACTAATAACACGCTGAATTTCTACCTGACGAATACATGTAAAGACGCCGAATCCATTCACGATTTTACAGACCGATATGTGAAGCGGTGCACCGATTTTTTCATAGAAAATTATAGAAATATTGCGAATAAGCAAATTTGCTTGGCGACAAATGTATATAACATCATGTTTACATGTTTAGAGGAAAATCCACAATATATGAATTTCATACAAACAACCGACATCAAAAACGGTGTTCATTATGTGAAAGAGAAAAAGAAAGACGAAAATCGTCAATTATACGGAGAGGCCGAATTTATCAAATATGTGGATGGATTTGAAAAGGCGGGTGCGAGTATAGGACATGCTATTAATAAATCATTTTTCCCATTACAATTGGAATTTACTCGCAAACTGGAACAGGAAATCGGAAAACCGCCGAATGAAGATGATTATGACGACGAAGAATCATACGAAGACGCACTAGACCGGTATAAGAGTCGCAAGCGAGAAGCGAGCAGCAGTCTGCAAACAAACGTATGCAATACAATGAGTTTGTTCGATAGCAAGACGCGCAAGATGGATATTTTAAAGCGGACAAAACGCGCAAGGGATGACGATATGAAAATAGACAACGATTGATTTACACAAGGCATATACTTTGTGTAAACCCTACAAACTTCTTAACTGGATAACCCCGCAATTTTATAAGTCTTCCACGAAATATCCTTACCTGCCTCTTGTATCGGTTTTTCATCCGCGCGCTCTTTGTCCAGATTATCTGCTCTGCGAACGGCGGAATCGATGTATAGGTCTTTCAACAACCGACCAATTCGAACTGAACCGTCTTGCTGATCCAGTTGACCATCTTCAACTAGTTTCAATACGATGAGCAACTTAGACATGATACCGATATCCAACTCGTCTTTCATTGCGCGGGTGAAAATATCCATATAGTTGTCGTATAGGAATTTACACTCCGCGTAGACAATATTGAAGAATTGTTCCGGCGACTGTTGACGAAGAACGGCATATTCGCGCTTCAAATCCTCGATTTTACGTATATTGTTGCGAATTTTCACACTGTGTTTCACTCGTCGGATTGTTTCGGTATTGTCTTGATAATCCATTTCGCCCATCATCTTTTTCAAATTGAGTCGTTCATCATTGGAGAGGCTCATCGTAATGATATAAATAACATATGCAGACATCTTTTTATGTGTTTTGATCATCTTATAATATATAGGCGCATACTATATAATTTCATATGTCTGAAAAAAATGCAAAGACAACAACTGCAAACGCAGCTTTATCAAATAAAGCAGACAATATGACGGGAGATGAAATCGTTATACGATATTTTTTACCGCCGGATACATACCAATATATGAAATGGGGGCAAACAATCATGGTGATATTATTATTCGGAGCGATGTTTTTGTCTATTTTATTCGCATATGTATACGCAAATTACACCGACTATCAGAACCGCATTAGTGTGATAACGAATGCTTATTTATTCGGCGACAACCCTCAGAGCAAGTTCGAGCAATATATGAAAAACTCGCAAGGCGAGGTGATATCTGCCGTTATGAACGATATACAATCCTCGTCTATGGATTTAGGCACAATTAACGCGAGACTAGACAGTGGTGCATCACGATTATCAAAACAGGTTACGACGGAGGTGCCCGCACAATATAACGAGACCAACAGTTTAGGAATGTCGATACAAAAGAATGTGGCGAAGTTGCGAGACACCATCTCAAAATTAGCTGGTTCCTTCATTCTGGGCAATTATATAACAGATGGTGCTATTAAGACAGTGCAATCGTAGATATGCGAGGTAAAAAACGTCATATATATTATAATGACCCAATACAAATATATACCAATAAACTATTTTACATATAATAGTCCGGATTATGTTGCGGCGCTGATAACGCTGATACTATTTTTCATATTTTTCGCAATTTTGTATATGGTTTTTAAATATGAAATTTATAATCGACGCGGAGTCTGCGACCCAATGTTTTACTATGGAGAGGCGTGTCGAAACACACAGTCTAGACAGATATTGCTCGATCCAACCTTTTTAACAATGAAACAATCATACTATGATCGTGTAGCAAAATACAACACTGAAACTAGAGAGTACGAGGGTGTTCGTGAACGAACCGCGGTTGATAAAGAGACGATCGACGAAGCCAAGAAAAACATTCAGGACAATTTAGATAGCAATATCGCATTTGGTAAAGAAAATATAGATGAATTGAAGCAGATTTCATCCGTAGCGCAACTAATTGCGTCAAAATATTTAGGGAACATTGGAACCCTATTGAAAAATGCACCAAGCGAGTTGCTTGAAAATATGCGCGAATTACCCGAACAAATAGGCGAATTAAAGAAGCTTATACAGGCGACTATCATTAATCCAGTATTCGCATCACAAACGGCTCCTTTACAGAAACTATATCGCGCGTTGACCGAAATTGATAAAAAGACTATATTACCAGTCTCTCCTGGAATAGCCAGATAAAACCTTTTCCTGCTATAGAATTTCTCAAGTAAAATATATATAAGTAAACATGAAATCTGTAGGAAAAATGTCTACTGGATTACTCATAGCGATCATTGTGCTAGGTATAGTAGTCACAATGTCGACGTTTCTTTCATCTCGCAAGGTGTCTAGTTACAATTCGTTTCCCAAATTTACCATGTTGAACGACACGGAAGGGTTTAGACCCGTTCATTATGCGACATATCCAGACAATTCGGCGATAGATATCAAGGACCGCAATTTAATAGTAAGCACGTCCTCGTTGCCGAATGCACAGCGCATTCCTAACCAACAGGGATTATATGGACCTCAGGATTTAATTTCCAAATTGGATACCTATTCGGACGCAAAGGGCAGTCTGTCCGACGAATGTGCTCTCACGTCCAACGGAATGAGCAATTCCCAGGGATATCTGTGTTTAGATGCGAAGCAACTTGAATTATTGACTACGCGTGGCGGAAACCAAAGCGCATGTGGTAAGGCACCAAATTGCACTACGTGCAAGTAATTGCACTAACAAACTAAATTTAACAAAAATTTTACCTATACTTACATAGGTAAAATTCAGCAACGGTCTAAACTAACCAAACGCATATAACTAATTGCGCGTGTAATAGCAGTGTTTACAATACATAATCCGCTTAGTTGAGTCCAGACTAATGTCTATATAATCTTCAATGTATTCATGAAAACAATTGGCGGAAATATAACAGTCAACTAAGCGGCAAATTTCACGGTATGCTCCGACTTGTTGTCCGATCGTAATCGAAT